>Ga0316204_10000200_pt1 | contig 246826 bp, 232 predicted proteins | sample 6monrhotite_MG_2_FD_205661 | JGI IMG/M metagenome (GOLD analysis project Ga0316204, IMG submission 205661) | Microbial mat bacterial communities from mineral coupon in-situ incubated in ocean water Damariscotta River, Maine, United States -... | ecosystem: Environmental > Aquatic > Marine >...
CCTGACTCCTGTTCCTTCAAAATCCCGATAATTTGTTCTTCTGTAAATCGACTGCGCTTCATAAATCCGTCTCCTGTTGGGGAACGGACTCTACATTAAAATGGAGGAAATTATGGGGAACACGTCAGCTGGCATTCTCGTTATTGATATCAGGAATGCCACATGTAATGAGGCTGTGGGTCGTGAGAAAATTGTTTTGGTTTAAAAATACAAACTTGTGTCGATGCCATACTCAAGCAGCTGGCTTTACTTTACCAACGGCGGGCTTGCGGACAATTTGAAAGTGCGATGGATTGGGTGGAGACTCGTTGAAGTTCCATTTGGGCCAACGGTCTTGCGCATAATAGTCTGAATTCATCGCGGAGCTTACCGGTGGCATGAGAAAAAATTTTAATCCATAAAATATGTCCCAGAACAGTTCTCCAGTTATAAATCCTCTACGCAACCTTCTCAGAATAAAGCCGAAATTGAAGAGGATGGCTCGCCGATATGCTCTGCCCATGAATACCCTGATGGTGTCATATGTTAGATGCTCATGTGCAAACAATGCTTGATCCGTGTAGATAAAATACATATCCCAATCATAGGAACGTATGAGATCTTTTTTTACATATTCATTGAACATAGGCGTGCCTGGAAAGGCAATCGCAATACCAAATTTCATCATGTCGACGGGAATTTTTCGTGCGTAATCTATGGTTTCTTCCATGGTGGCTTCCGTGTCCGGTGATAACCCCATCAGAAAAAAAGCATTCGTATCAATCCCTTCCTGACGGGCCATTTTTACAGCCTTACGCCCTTGCTCGACAGATGCTCTTCCACCTTTGCCGAATTTTTTAAGAACTTCATCACTGCCGGATTCGAACCCGAACGAGACACGATAGCATCCGGCACGGCGCATTGTATTGAATAATTTTTCGTCCGAACTCTCGACCCGAATTCCGTTGGTGCAACTCCAAACCATGTCGATTCCTGTGTCGATGATTGCATCACAAACAGCGGTCGCCCACTTTTGATCAGAAGTAAAGATATCGTCAGCTAGCATGAATTCCCGAAACCCGAGTTCATGCATGCGCAAAACTTCCTGTGCACATCGTTCTGGAGATTTTTTTCGATAACCCAATGCCATGGTAATTTTGCTAGCACAGAAATCGCACTTGAACACACACCCCCGGCTGAACTCGGCCATTGCGAGGGGTGGGCGCCGGGCCAGTAAATGGGAAATATTACTATAATCATTGAGTTCATATAGTTCCCAGGCTGGCATCGGGAGATCATCCAGGTTGTCTATCGGTGGCCTTAGCCCTGTGAAACATACTTCATTGCCTTGACGATAATGAATCCCTTGAATTGAAGCAAAATCCTGCCCGTCACAGATATCGGCAAAAGAATAATCCGCCTCCCCCGCGCAAATCACATCAAGCATGGATTCTCCCAGTGTCTCGATAGGTAATGCCGATGGATGCGCACCACCACCGACAATCAAAATATCTTGTGAGATGTCCTTGATTAAGACCGATATGTCCCGCAGTTGGTTCATTAACGGCGTGGTAGCGGTGATGCCGATAATATCAGGTTTAAAATTAAGGATTTGGGAGCGAATTTCATCAAAATCATACGGGCGCCAAGACATATCGAATATCGTCACAATATGTCCCCGCTGCATGACGGTCGCTGCGATTGTCGCCAATCCCAACGTCGGCAGGATCGGGTTAACGATGGATGCTTTCGCACTACCGTAGCTAGAGCGATAGGATGGGTTGATAAGTAATATTTTGGCCATGAATTGATCCGATTAGAAAGTCACGGTAGTTCGATATCAGTTTTGAGATAGATTCCTACCTTGCGCTGCGGGAAGCGAACATGAGAGGTGTCGTGAGTTTCTTCAGGCTCTTTAGCGCCACATTGATAAAGAATAGTAAAATGGCATTGAATCCAAGCAAACGGTAAGCTGCAATAATACGTTTTGGTTTGAGATGGATTTTGATCAACCCCAGAGTTTGGTAACGCACCAGATCTTGCGCACTCAGATCGTTCACCTCAACAGGGCTGTCATCATAGCGCGTGTATTTTGAAAGTTCATCATAACGCAGGCGCAGACCATATTTACCTGCACGCGCCCACATCAACATCTCCGTTCCCGGGTATGGATTTGCAATAGAAAAATTTGTGTAAGTAAGTTCTGGAATGCTATTGAGAAAGTTAATGGTTTTTTCGACAGATTTCTTTGTATCCCCAGGGTTTCCAAGCATGGCTGAACAAGTCAGCTCGATACCACATTTTTTTGAAATACGAAATAAATCTCTTACAGCCTGTAAGGGGACATCTTTTTTGATAATTTTCAAAATTTCGGGGTCACCGCTCTCTATACCGCAACTCAAACGGACAAGCCCAGCCTGAGTCATCAATGTCATAAGCTCTTCATTTATAAGATTTGCACGCGTCCACCCTTCAAAGGTAATAGGTAGTTTGCGGGCGAGGATTTCATTACACAATTCAACGGTATGTTTTTTCTTTATTGTTATATTCGAATCCATGAAGAAATAATGCCGGATATCGTGGGTGCGAAAATTATACTCGATCTCATCAACTATGTTTTTCGGTGTCCGAATTCTCATCTTCTCCACTTTTCCAGCATACTTTACGTCGGAACTTTCACTACAAAAAGAGCACTTAAATGGGCATCCTCTGCTCATCATTATTGATGCGAATTTTCCAATATTTCTGTTTTTTGAGAGAGAAAAACTCATTCGATATTTGTCCATTTTTGCAAGATGGACAGCCGGGAAGGGCAAAAGGTCAAGATCAGGAAAAAGCCGTCGGGGTTTATTGATCATCACCTTTCGATTTTTGCGCCAAAGCAGGCCATCGACGTCAGAAAAGTCGTCTCGACCCTTTGCGAATACCTGCAAAAATTCCGGCCAAGTTTCCTCTGCCTCCCCTTTAGCGGCAAAGTCGAAACATTCATAAAATACTTCGGCTCCTGCGATGTTTATATGGTCACCGCCGATGATTATCTTCATATCCGGTACAGCCATCTTGATAGCCTCGGCCATTTTAAGTGCCTTATGGTATATGGGCGAGGTAGCCGAAAGGCCAACAAGGTCGTAATCTGTTTCCTGGATTTTTTTTACCAGATCAGGAACGGAAACATCTTCTACGTCGCAGTCAATAAACTCCACCACGTGACCCAGGTTTTCGGCCAGAGAAGCCAAGTAAAGAAGTCCTAGAGGAACTTGTGGATTTCGCGTCCTGCCAATGCGTGAGAAAACTCCCAAGTCGTCGGTCCAGGTCGGCATCGTCAACAGTATTTTTAGGTGCTTTTCTTGGTTACTTGCACATTTCTTCTCAATCGTCATATTTTGTTGAGAAGGGTTGGAGGGAAAAAAGCCTTCGGGCAAGTGAGCATTCGAAAAATTAACCCCTGTGATTTGTGCGGCGTCCATCTTAACTTTGGTTAGGACGGTACCTGAAAAATCTGCTCCCGAAAGCATGGCATGGGAGAAGTCCGCATCTGTCAAATCCACCCCTTCCATATCCACGCTGCTTAATTCGGCTCTGTGAAAAATGGCTCCTTTAGCAATTGCATTAATAAAGGAAGCACCAGCAAGGTTACTATCTGAGAAATCAGCATTAGATAAATCGGTCTTGGAAAAATCGCACCCGCTCAGATTACAATTGCTCAGGTTGATCTCTACTAAGTTGAGGCCAGAAAGCATTCGTCCTGACAAGTCGCAGCGATCTGCGCCGAGGTCGCTGCGTAAGAGTTCCAATTCTTTTCGAAAGGCGTTTGACGCACTCATATTTCCTGATGCTCTCTTTTATAAAAACTTGTTTATATATTGGTGCATTATTGAAAATAACAACATAAAAAAACTATCACCGCGTTCATAATGGGATGATCATATTTTTCTAAAAATATAGAAATTCCTTCGGTTCGTGAATGAGGAGCAAGAGCCATATTTAAGACGAGCATTAGCCTGCTTTGCTTCCTCAATTAAATTTTGGTTGGTTACCATACTTGGGACTATTTTTATATAGAGTTCCTTCAATAAACTCTTCAAATTATGCGCTACGGCTCGAATGGAAAATGTTTGGCAATTATATAGGCCATTCGTTTGAAAAATAAGTTCGAAATCCTGTAAAACATCGTCAATTTCTGCGTTTGAGAGGAAAGGCCACCATGAATTAACGATAAGATAATCTCCAGGCTGCATTGGCCTTGCGCGGTAGTTCAGTCGCCATCCCCAAGGAGCGCTTGGCCCACCCATTTCAAGTCCGGGTACGTGCCCTGCCCATGCGATATTATGATTTGAGGCGTAAGTGAGATCAAAATCTTTGGGCAATAAACCCCTAGAAACCATGAACGCCGTAAAAGATTCATATAATTCTATTGTGCTATCGCGCGGTGATTTATAGAAATAAAAATAGGTTTTCTTGGGGTGATTGGAGTGAACAATCTCTGCGGACTTATCAATTGTCTTTTCCCAATACCTAAAATCCATACGGTTATCCAGCATCCAATCGATAGCATTAGGCTTCATTCCCACTTGAATAATGAGACTTAAGAAGATAAGCCCGATTGCCATGACTTTTTGCCCTGCAGATATCCATCGATGAGGAGTTCCGCTAACGCGGAAGAAAATAGAATTAATCTTTGCTGCGATAGCAGGGACTGCAAAACAGTAAGCAGGAACGCCGTAATATTTAAAGTAGGTATCTGAAATCTCCAGTACGATATATTGAGCAAGCCAAACCGTCCCAGCAGCAAAAAAAGCCGCAACCAACTTATCGTGCGGGCTACGCGAACCAAAAATCATTTGACAAAAATGCAAAACGCCCAAGGGAAGCAAGACGTAAATCAAAAATGGATCGCTACGCTCATAAACTTGCACATGGAACCAGAAAACGGATGCACCTTCAGCAATCTTTGTGCCTCGGCTTTTCATGTCGAAATACAGACCGCCTTCACTAATTCCGTCACGGATCATTGGCCATATGGAAGCGGCAAAATAAAAACAGAAAAAACCGAAAACGACGGCCAGTAGCAATAGATCCATTTTCCTGCTGACGGGACCGTTTGATTTGAAATTTAGGACTAAATGAGTGCCCGAAAACACGCCAACCGCAATGAAAACAGGTTCCTTAAAGCCGAATGCGACAACGACACTCAGCAAACACAAAATCACGTTCCAGATGCTCTCCTGTTTATGGTTTCGCATATAGAAAAACAGCGCAGCCGACAGAAAAGTCATAGCTTGCGCTTCCGTGGTGCTTGCCAGCGTCGTCCAAACATACCAAAAACCAGGATGAGCAAATATCAATAAGCTTGAGATGACAGTCAAAATTTTATTTTTGACTAAAATCAAAGTCGTCCCGAAGATCGTCGTCATAAATATTAAAAATAACGCGGCTCTATAAATCCATAAAGCATCGATAGAATTAAATGTTTTGGAAATAAACAATAAGTCAAAAAGGTATCCAGGATGAAACCTGCCAGCCCCAATCCCGATTATACTAAATTGTCGATCGTAATCGACGTATCTCTTCAAAAATTCGTCAAGACCAATATGGCCACCATTGAATAACGAAATAATCGGATATTCATTGATTAATTGATAATCATAGTAAATACCAAGAGAGCCAATTGTGCCTATGTAAAAAGCCGCCGCAAATATTGACACCCAAAAGATAATAATAAATGTCTTGGACCAGGAATGGGGTGCCATATTTTTTTAACCTAAATAATAAAACCAAAAAAAGCTAATATGCTAGGAGAGCGGAAAGAAAGGTAGAGTGATTTTAGTTGGCTCTCTGTTGGCAATCTTTTTGATAGATTGGGGACAGAATAGCGCTATTCAAAGCACTTGGCATGATCATAAAATGCGACATTCTTGTTAATAAACGAATAAAGCAAGAAGGGGGAAGTGATTATATCCAAGGAGATGTTTTGGCCTCATTTCAGAATTTAAGTTACTATTGATCTACATACGAGAATAGTTTCTTCAATAAAAGGCAGAAGTATGAATGGACCACAGGAAAAATCCTCAGAATGGTCTGAGCAATGGCAAATATTTAAAGATAATGAGCGTTTTTTATTTTTTGACTGGATTCAACCAGCCTCTATCGATGATTTTAGGAGTAAAGATGTTCTTGAATGTGGCTGCGGCGGTGGGCATCACACGGCAATAATTGCAGAAACGGCAAAAAACGTCACTGCGGTGGATCTAAATACAGCCGAACTTGCCCGCCAACGATGCTCTAATTTCGATAATGTAGGGTTTATTGAGGCTGATCTAAATACGATGGATCTTGGTCGCGAATTTGATGTCGTCATTTGTATTGGGGTCATTCATCATACCGATTCTCCTGATCAAGTATTCCGTAACTTGTATAAGCATTTGAGACCGGGTGGAAAATTGATCATCTGGACGTATAGTGCTGAAGGAAACGCATTGGTGCGCTTTGCTGTTGAACCAATTCGAAAACTATTTTTACGGCACCTTTCCCGACCGGCTCTTGTGACGGTTTCTAAAATACTAACCACGCTTGTTTATCTTCCAGTTTATAGCGTCTACTGTATTTCGTGGATGAAATGGCTCCCATACTACGATTATTTCAAGAATTTTAGGCGCTTATCATTTGATCGAAATGTTCTAAATGTGTTCGATAAACTCAATGCGCCGCAAACGCGTTTTACAACCAGGGAAACATGTGAAAACTGGATGAGCGGCTCCCGCTTTGAGGAAGGAAGTATTTCGATAAAGTCTTATCTAAATGTGAGTTGGACACTGGTTGGCTCTAAAAAGTTTGTGGTAAGTGCCAAAGTGTAAATCAACCCACATATTTTAAAGAGTTCAATAGATTGTGATTTAGAACCTGAAATAAATAAAGGAACGAGAGAAGCTGAACAGGATAATAGACAAGGCCATCATCACCCCTAGCAGTACAGGGTTGGAGAAAGCCCCGCAATTTTCAGCGTGTAGCCATCGTGTTTCTTTGAAAAGAAATATCCAGCTCATAATGATCCCTAACCATCCCCATGGTAAGGCTCCCCATAAAATCCCGTCACCAACTTGACCGGAGGCGATGACGCCTAAGAGTTCCAGCCACTGTGTCAGGTCAAGGTAGAAAAGCGGCCATCCGGCGGATATAATCGCAAACGTTGCGGCTATTTGTAAAGCTATTGGGAATTTGTCCCAAAAGCGGCGTAACTGATGGTAAGCAACAACGAAAATGCCGTGATAAAGGCCCCAAACAATGAAGTTCCATCCGGCGCCGTGCCACAGTCCTACGGCCGCAAATAAAATCAATATATTTCGGACATATGATTGATTTCCTCCAAGCCTGAAATACACATAATCCCTTAACCACATGGACAAGGTTACGTGCCAGCGCTTCCAAAATTCCTTTGGTGAGAGGGACTTGTATGGTTCTAAGAAATTCACCGGAATATCCAAGCCTACGAACTTGGCTATTCCGATAGCCATTAGCGAGTAGCCCCAAAAATCAAAATATATAATAGCGGAATATGCAAAGACACTCCACAAGCCATCCAGCCAGTGAGATTGCACCCCTATTTCAAACTGTTCGCGAATGGGCTGCAAGGTGTCGGAAAATACAGTTTTATAAAATAACCCGACAATAAAATAACGTACTCCAATCTGTATATTGGGAGTAATATTTTTAACATTTATCAACCGGTCAAATTGATCGCTGATTTGATCATGTCGGATGATAGGGCCCGCAATTAATTGGGGGAAAAATGAAATAAATGCCCCGTATTTTAAAATATTGCAGTCAATATCCGTTTTCCCCTCAATGACGTCAATAACATAGGCGACAATCTGAAAAGTATAGAAACTGATTCCGGCTGGAAGGGCAAAAATAACAAGAAAGTTTTTAAAAGGAGATGTACTTACCTCCACCCCGACATTTTCAAGTGTAAAGCCAAAATATTTGGCGACAAAAAGTGAAGCCAGTGGGACCGAAATTGCGACCCATATATGGCTTTTCTTTTTACTTCCTTTAAATAATCTTGCCGTTATGTAACTCCAAAACAGGGACACAAGAAAAACTGCAACAGCAATTTTCCCTTCTGCGCTGTAAAAAACAAGTGAGAATAAAAAGATAACGGCCAGCCGTAGTTTTATTGGCGCGATATAAAATATGACAAGAAAAAATGGCAGGAAAAGGAAAATAAATTCAATGCTATTAAATAACATGTTTTAGTTTTCTTCTTCAAAAATACCGGGGTACAAAAGGGACGTGTCACTTATTAATTTCTGAAAAAAAATGTCATTTACATGCCTGTGGTCATACATATATTCTTGTTTTGCATCTTTCCGGTAATCAAAAACAATTGAGCCATCTTTGCGAATTCTATTAATGAATTCATCATAAACTAGTTGAGAAATTTGCGCTTTATTATGAAGGGTATGGGGGGGGACAAAATAGATAACTTTCAAATCATTATTTCGAGCAAGCATATTTATCCGATTAACAATTTCTTCGCTCTTGTAGACATCTTCCATGGACCAGGGAGCCTGGTCCCTTGTGTTTTTTAGCCCCATTGCAAGCGATTCTTTATGCATGTCATATAGGCTACCATCCCATCTATATCCTATCTGATTGGATTGGGATTTTCTGTTACCATCATCACAATTTTGAATAAAGCTTTTGTAATTGTCCAAAGGCAAAAAAGATATTGCTTTATTAATTAACAGCATATTCAGCGATGATACGGGGGCTACATTGGAATTGTTTTCAGATACCCTGTTTTTCTTGAAGTCCAGATTGAAGCATTCTGGAAAGCTTTTGCTTAACATTCCAAAAATAAATGTTTTCCAGTCCAAGTAGATTTTAAGATTAGTTAAAGCCGATGTAAGACGATTTTGGTATGTTAAATCTTGAGATTTGATACCAACACTTTTTTTCCAATAATTTATTAAACTCGAATCATTAAATAGAAATCCAGGATTTAAATAAGGTTGGGATAAGTAAATAAAGAGCAGCTTACGTGGCAGCTTCATATTTTCTTCTTGGTTTTCCATAAACAGTAGTGCGTCGTGAAGGGACAAGTGAGTTGTATAATAATTAAAAAACATATGCCGGGGGGTGTTTTTTCCGAACGCTTTATAGGACATGTGCTGTACAATGTGATGCCCATACAAACCGATATTCGGAGGTTGTTGCAGGAATTCGGAATAGGAAAACTTTAGATAGGCTGCCCTTAATTCAGAAAATCCCTTGGTTATTAAAATCTCATCATCGGCCAAATGGGAAAGATTAAAGGTATTATTTCCCTGTGTATTTCGTAGGGGTGCGCTGGAAATAAAGTAAACAAGGCCAAGGCAGAACAGGGTTGAAAGAGATAGCAGCAACAAATATCGCCGCGCTGCTTTCATTCGTATCGAAGGGCCTGGATTTGAGTGACTGTTATTCATTATCTTTCAAAGTTCAAATTGTTTTGGCCGACTTTGGCGTGTTGAATAAAATCATAATTTGAAGTGGTTAGATTAAAACTATTATACCTAGGGTCAGAACTCATTAACTATTAAGTGATTTAATAGCTTGGAACTCAAAATGGAGGTTTCAGGCTATGAAGCGTGGTTTTTGGCTGTCGAACGAACAGTTTTCACGTATCCAACCTTACTTACCTTGCCGTGCGGCTGGCAAGCGGCGTGAAGATGATCGGCGCGTTATCAGTGGCATCATTCATGTGCTGCAATCGGGTTGCCGCTGGCAGGACTGCCCGCCGGAGTACGGCCCATCAACGACGGTATACAACCGCTATAACCGCTGGTCTCAGAAGGGGGTTTGGCAGTATATGTTTGCACAACTTACGGCGGCCTTGTCGGGAACACCGGAACAAATCTCCATAGATGCCTCCCATATCAAAGTCCATCGTTGCGCTGGCGGCGGAAAAGGGGGGCTTCTGTTCAAGCCATTGGTCGTACAAAAGGAGGCCGTAACACCAAGGTTCACGCCATAAATGACGAACAGTGCCGTCCGTTGGTTTTCTATCTGACGCCCGGCCAGACCGCCGATATTACCGGCGCGGTGATGCTCACCGATCATCTGCCAACAGCCAGTTATTTGCTCGCCGACAAGGCCTATGATGCAGATCATTGGCGCGCCCAACTCAAGCGGCGCAAGATACAACCGGTTATTCCCAACAAGTCTAACCGCAAGCATCACCATCCCTTTAATCGAAAACGCTACAGGGGACGCAACGTCATTGAGCGGATGTTTGGGCGGCTTAAGGATTTCCGAAGGGTCGCCACGCGTTATGACAAAAACGCTGAAAACGACATGGCAGGTTTATGCCTGGCAGCACTCATATGTTACTGGATCTGAATGAGTCTGGACCCTAGAATACTGTGCTGTGGGTTCTATCCCTAATCATTATGAATTTCTCAATGTAGCATTCTGGAATTTCTAAGATATAGTCTGCTACACCAATATCAAATGAAAATAGAGGACATATCCAGTGCCAAGTATCATTGTTCCCGCTTTCAACGAAGAAGGTGCGATTGCCGAAGTGATTGAAGGCATTCGATCCGCACTTGAAAAATCTGATTATTCTGATTTTGAAGTCGTCGTCGTTGATGATGGTTCAGTAGACCAAACTGGTGAGTTCGCTAAAGAAGCCGGTTCACGGGTTGTTCGAAATGTTCAAAACATGGGATATGGATTTTCCCTGAAACAAGGCATTAAAGCCGCGAAGCATGACACCATAGTGATTGTAGATTCTGATGGAACCTATCCTGTGGAAATGATACCGGTTTTACTGAAAAAATATGACGAGGGTTATGATCTTGTCGTTGGCCAACGCACTGGCCCTCATTACCGTGAGTCATTAATTAAATTTCCACTGCGTTATGTTTTGAAGTGGCTTGTCGAATTTACCGTCGGTCGGAAAGTTCCAGATGTTAACTCTGGATTGAGGGTCTTTTCGAAAAAATTTGTGATGACTCTATTTTCCAGACTATCCAACAAGTTCAGCTTTACGACATCGCAGACCCTTGCGTACATGCTGCATATGAAATACGTGCATTATATTCCGATCACATATGCGGCCCGAATCGGGAAATCAAAAATCAGACTTTTCTATGATTCTTTAGGCGCGTTGCAAATGATCGTGCTGGCAATTCTTTATTTTAACCCACTTAAACTTTATCTCTTATTATGTCTGCTTGCCGCTCTGATCGGTGTCGTAGCAATTTCTGTTGGCCTGTACTGGAACGTATTGGCATCTGTTTTACTTGGTGTCCTTGCGTTTCTGCTAACGATTGTCATTGCCTCTTTGGGGCTTCTGGCTGGAAGTATTAGTCAACAGAACCCCGAACACACGGGAAAATAAAAAACCCTGCTCCCATTAGCCTAGAATTCATTCAGCATTTTTTTGCAACATGGCGCCCAATCCGATCTGCGTTGGCCATGATGGTGAATGTCAGGTTTTTTGCCGGCAATCTGCTTAGTACGGATCCATCGACCACATACAGACCGGGAAAACCTACAACTTCGCCAAATGAATTCGTTTCACTTCCCATCGGAAGGGTTCCGGCATGATGATTGGCGGCGCCAGGTTGATATAGCTGGGTGGCCCCCGGAAGCCGAAAAGCTCCCAAGTGGCGGAATTCCTGGGCAAGTTTTTTCTCTAATTTATCAGTAATTGTGCCTATATCCGTTGCGTAACCACCGGTAATTTTCAACTTGGATTGAGCATCCTCATCATCACGGCTTAATTTTACCCGACACCGGCCATATTCACCCGGTAGATAGACCAAAGCTATTGAGAGTGCAGGCAAAAGAGCACGAAGTAATTTTATTCCTGCCGGCAGAGTAAAGGGCATATGAGAAATAAGGTCGGGTGCCGGCATGGCCGCGGCATCAAAAAGCAATCCAAAGGCATCATTTCTGGCAAAGTCATCGACGCCAATTCTAAAACTCAATTGTGATAAACCGAGCATTTTCTCGGGAAGCGGGCTCCCCAGCATCCCGGGCATGCAGAAAACAGAAGCTAACCCAGGCGAGGTTAGAAATGGGATATCTTCTTCAAAGCGCTTCTGTAAAGCCAGTACAAGTCTTGTCGAGGGCAGGGTTCCAGCCGCTAGAACAATCGTATTTGCGGTGTAAGTCGACACCTTAGAAGATTTTCGGTCTCGTACGTTGAGCGTATATTCTCCATCGTTGTTCCGTTCTAGAGACTCGGCAAGATGTCCTGAAATAAGCTTGAAATCAGGTCGCTTTTTTAATTTTTCAACATCAAACGCACTGTTATATACGGCACCATTGGTACATCCCCACATGCAGGCCCCATCTTCAATACAGGCTTCTCGATCACCTAGTTTTTGAGAAAGGACAGCCAACCTTGATCTGGTCATCTTGAAGTCAACGCGCCCCTGATTTTCCTGGTAGCGTTTGTGAAAAGCACTTGAAAAACCGGCAAGTGGAATGCCAGGTTGCATTAAGACCTTAAAGCCCTGGACAGCTTCATCGTTGGGCTCTCCTGATATTCCTATTCGTTTTGCCACAGATGAATAGGACTCGCTAAGTTCTTCGGCTTGAAAAGGGAAACCTTCAAGATCGGTATTATCAAAAGCCGGGACGGCGGCTCCCCATACATTGGAAAGCCCGCCCACGGCCAAAGCTCCAAAGGTCGAGTAGTTGTTGGTTTCAAGCCTGTTCAGCTCTTCATAATTTTGCAGGAAATTTGCATCAGCAGCACATCTGAGTTTCGGTGAAGTGCCGCTAGCATTGCGAAGACCTGATAAATCAGATTTAAGCAAATCGCGCCATGAGTTTTTATCGCCTTTGCGCATGGACATTAAGTCAGGGCGGTCGATAGATGGGGGTGAGAGTGCCGAAAAGCCAGCATCTATCATCAATACACGAATACCGGCTTCAACAAGTGGCCATGCAGCCGATACGCCAGCCGGGCCGCTGCCAATAACAATAATTTGGGCTTTACTCATCTGTAACGCCAGTCTGAAATAATACGCAAAGGGAATAAAATGGCCTCAACCACCAGCATATATGCCAATCCAATGATCACACCGAATTTGGATGTCCCCCTATAATCGTACATGCGTACTGCCCCGGCAGTTGTGGTTTCTGCAAATTTCAGGGCTATGCTCAAACGGTCTTCCAGGGTATCGCGATGGGGACTTTGTTTGTTTGTTTCTCGTCTTGGCAAGGGGGCAAAGAATCGAAACAAGGGCGGCCAAATAGTGGCCGGCAGTGGCAGTCGAACTGGTCGACTATCACCATAGGCAATAACGCCTCGAACATACCTTCGTATAGCTCCCCCCGATGGTTTTTCTCCTGTTAGATAATGGAGCATGACCCTTCCTTCACGGAGCAACAAACGGCGGCGTTGAGGGTGCTCATATGATAAGCCTTCGGAAAAATCACGAAGTTGTAATCCAATATCTTCAAGATCATTTTCGCTTTCAGATGTTAATATTCCAGATAACCCTAGTAAGCGCTCTCGATTAATCTCCGCAATAAAGGGTAAATACTTCAAGATATCGAGCAGCTTCATTACCAACCGAAAGGATATGGGAATGATGATAAGGGAACGAGAAAATGTCTGCTTTGCAATCAGTTGCAAGATGCGCCCAAAAGGCACAGGCACCGGGTCCGCCAAACGATATACTTTGCGGTTTAGTTTTTCCATGGTTGCCAGTCGGATAAGCCCTTCAGAAACGTCGTCTACATGAATGGGTTGGCTGGGCCGGCCACTTTCCACCATTGGCAATAATGGTGACATCTTTACAATTGTACAAAGAGTTTTCCATAGACCCGCTTGTTGCCCACCGTACACTAGGCCAATGCGGGCCGCCACCTCATCAAGTCCTTCAAGGAGCTGTTCCAGATCCCATTTTGTCCGTCCGTAAAAATTTGGGGCATCCTCTCTGGCAGCCATGCTTGAAGCAAATATGAAACGCTGAATCCGATGAGTGTGGGCCGCTTTAATGAGCAGCTTCATGCCGAATATATTTATATCGTCGGCCCTATTGTCTCTTTGTTCATCATCATTGTCATACCAGGCATGTGCAAGATGGACAATTGCCGTCGGTGCTGAAAAGGTATTATTTGTTTGAAAAGCCTCATCGGGTGGGGGCTTGCCCAATGACCAATCAAACCAGCGGGTGAGACTTTTATCGCAAAAAGCAACTGGGCGACGTGACAATATTGTTACTTGAAAATTTGATAGTAAAGCTAGCTTCAGAAAATGCCGGCCGATATAACCTGAAGCACCTGTTAAAACAATATGTCCACCAGAGGTATTCATTATCTTACATTTTCACGGTTGCTACTTAACCAAAATCCAAAACTGGCAAGAGAGAAAATTTTGTGGCCATTGTCTCTACGCTTCAACCGATGTTCATCCCACAGGTTTTTGATGAAGCTTACATCAAACCACTCTTCCATTGCAGGGCCTGTACTGGCTTCATAACATAGGTCCTGTAATTCTCCATTTAGCCAGTGGGAAACAGGGGCATTAAATCCCTTCTTTGTCCTTTGAAGCACTGATTGTGGTAGATGACCGGCTTGACTGCGTTTAAGTAAATATTTTTTGTTAAGGCCCTTCATCTTCAAGTTTACGGGGAGTGAAGCTGCAAACTCCATAATTCTGTAATCAAGAAATGGTGTTCGCGCCTCAAGTGAATGGGCCATTGTCGCTCGATCAACTTTCACAAGAATATCGTCTACGAGCCAGGTCTTGATATCAACGTACATAGCCTGGTCCAGAAAATGACAATCCTTCACACGCTTGAAATATGGATTAATGTGTCTCATAGGATCGTCGTTATTATTCCAGTGTTCTTTTCTGAGAAGTTTCTTCCTGTCAGCTTCTTGGAAGACAACACGCCATGACATATGGGCACGGTGAGAATCCAGGCAATTGCCTTGTAGGAAGCGGAGAATTTTTTCGGTCAAGTGTACTTTGTCAAAGTTTATGGGAAAAAAATTATCGCCAAGAAGATAAAACATGTTTCCAATTCCTTTTGGGATCCACGTGCTCTTCTGGTGCATGATATCGGCTATGTAGGTTTCGTATCCTGCAAAAAATTCATCACTGCCATCGCCTGAAAGGCATACCTTGACCTGGCTACTGGCGAGTTGCGCCAGGTAATAGAAGGGAATGATGGAATTGTCCGCAAAAGGCTCATCAGCGGTTTGCATAATTGCCGGTAAAATTCTGGCCATGTCGTCGCCCACTTGCCGGTCTTGAAGGTTCACGTTCAGAAAATTGGCGACGTCACGTGCTTCGGGCAATTCACTGTAAGATTCTTCCTGAAAACCAATGCTATAGGTTTGAATTTTATCCAGTGGAATAAGTCGTGACATGGCGCTTACGATTGTAGAGGAATCAATACCCCCGCTTAGAAATGAACCCAGAGGAACATCACTGACAAGACGATCATGTACGGCGTCTTTAATTAGTTCATCCAATGCCTCTGTAGCTTCTCCATCCCCGGCATAACTTTTTTTATCGCGGAAAAACTGGTCAAGCTTCCAGTATTCTTTCGGGGAATTCTGTTTTCCTACCTCAATCATCAAGTAATGAGCAGCAGGCAGCTTTATCACATTTTTTAAGATGCAAGAGCTGGACAACGTATATCCAAGGGAAAGGTATTGTTGAACGGCTTCTGTGCTGATTTCACTGGAAATTTCCGGGTGTAACCTAAGCGCTTTTAATTCTGAAGAAAACACCACCCCGCCACCTGAAAGGATTGCATAGTAGAGTGGTTTTTTGCCGGCACGGTCTCGGGCCATAAAAAGGCGGCGATTGCGCTCATCCCATATAGCGAAGGCAAACATACCGTTCAGTCGAGAAAGACAATCGGAGCCCCATTTGTGATAGGCCTGCAATAGAACTTCCGCATCCCCTTTCGTCTTGAAGATGACACCAAAACCTTCAAGTTCCAAACGCAGCTTCTTGAAATTGTATATTTCACCATTGAAGACCATCCAAAGTCCGGCATGGGGCAAACCCATGGGTTGGTTGCTGACGGGGTCCAGGTCAATAATTGCGAGTCTGCTATGGCCAAGGGCGGCTGAGCCAATAACCTTAACAGCCTGATGGTCGGGGCCGCGGTGTATCATTGCCTGAACCATGCGCTCAACGCTCGCGCGGTCAGGCGGAGCTTGCCAATTTATTATGCCAGCAATTCCACACATATTTGCGCCTTTGGAAATGTCACCGATGACTTAAAGTGGGCCATATTAATCATGTTTGGAAGTTTTTTGATATCGTTTTTAAAGATTTTCCTTGCCTCAACGTGATGATTATCCTGAAAATTTTCGTTATTGGTATAGCCCATTCTCTCGAATATACTTCACGGAAGCGTGGTAGCAAGGCGCTGCAATTTACCATATGCCTGATGCGATTTTGGTGGATTGGGTGTGCCTCGTTTTCAGATCAATTCTAAAGAATTCGATTGCGTTTTAGGATAAAAAAATAAATATGTCATTCAGGGAAAACAAGAAAGATAACGGGGCGTTCGATTACACGCTTATCGCGATATTTGCACTCATTTCAATTTACATTGCGACAATTGCATACCCGAGCATGTATTACGACTATCAATTAATTTTGAATCATCCTGTTATTAAGGATTTGTATTTTGGCAAAATTTCCGTTGAGGAATACTTAGAGTTATCACGAGGGTTTAAAAGAGAAATTATTCTTTATGACTGGGTAGGCGGCAGGTTTGCCCCTTTTTATTTTGTTGATTTAGTTTTCATCGTTAAATATTTTGGCTCAATAAAATGGGCTTGGGTCTATGAAGGTATTCTGTTCCTGGTCTTTATGATGGCTCTGTACAGGACCACGGAGCGATTAGTCTCAAATAAATTTTTAGCAGGTACTGCGGTCCTTCTTTTATTCCTACACCCTGGGTTCTGGTATGTCTGGACAACATTATCCAGTACGACAGAAGCACAGGCCATCACATTTCTTGCGGTATCACTGTTTTTCTATATGCGATTTCTTGATAAGGGAAATTTTGTCAATGCTGCTTTATGTATCTTTTCAGTGGCAATTTCTTTCGGTTATAAAGAACCAGTTTTTATTTCAGTGGGGGTATTTGCTGGCACGCATGCGCTGCTGAATTTCCGCTCCGATGACTATCGTCTTAAGCGATTGGACATTTTACTTCTTGGTGCCGTGTCGCTCTTCTTCCTTATATATTTTGCCAATTCAATTTGGCCCCTTCTGAGGGATGGATTGGACGAAAAAGGCCTTTATTTCCAGATGAAGAGTCGGGGTGAAGGCACGGTATATGGTCTTCATGTCATTCTGGGTCATATTAAAACCTACGCCCGAACGGATCCCTTCCTTGTCTATCTTATGATGCCATTAGTCGCACTGCATTTTGTGCAAATGGCGATCGGTCCATGCAGCGCCAAGGACAAACTCGTTGCCGCATATTTTGCCGGCGGGGTGATATGGTTGTTGCAATTTATTGCTATCGGGATTTCAGATGCGCATTTTCAATATTATGCGATCCCGGCGTATTGTTTTGCCGTTCCAGCTTTGACAACCAAGCTTGCGGAAATATTTTTCCTTCAACCTGATATTCAAGGCAGGTCAAGCCGTCCATATTTAAAAATAATGACTGCGATACTTGTCATTTTGGCGGTGTGGCCAGACAAGCAGTATAAGCCGGGGGCTATCGATTGGTTCGTGAATAACCGTTACGATAACAAACACTGGGCCGAGACAGTTGATAAGGCTGCCAGCCTTGTGCGGCGGAACCAGCCTCATAAAACATATTTTTATTTCTATGAATCACCAAGAACCAGTACTATTGAAGCCTACAAGATGTTCACCGTCTCCATGATCGATAAAGGATTCTTGCCTAAGGATTTTGATTTAACATACCAGAGAAGTGATGATGTCGCCTGGGAGGCGCATAAGGTTGGTGTTGAATACGGAACACCAATAAGCCCATGGAGTTGGGCAAGAAATTTTCGGAACCGCGATATGCAATCCGGAGATTACATGATTGTTAATTCCCTTTGGCCATTATTAACAAATAATGACATCGATAAAGTTCTGGAAGATTTCGAACTGGTCTTTGGAACAGATGCCCTATATGGGTGCGAGGTGTTTTCTTTTGGAAGTTCCTGGCGTTATTTTAGACGCTCTGTGGATTTGTTATTAAACAATTCATTTCCCGCCGTTACAAATTTTCTTTATTCTGATGCTAAATTAGAACTTTTAAAACTCAACCAGAAGCATGGATTGTGCTCGCCGTTTTCCAATAGGCGGAATTTTTATATATTCAAGAAATTGTAATGGATTCTCCGGCCTCTGGGGGAGTTGTGAGATCGCAAAAGGATGCATGCAATGCACATGAAGCAATTGCCCACGCCGTTGAATCCTGAAAAACCAGAGGCCTGTTATATCTGGGGCGTGGGATCGGAAGCCAGCCGTGTGTTGGATCTTTTAGGTCAAGCCGGTATCAATATTGGTGGTCTGATTGATCCGTCCGGTGGAATACATGAGTTTGCTGGAATTCCGGTGCTCTCTCCCGAAGCTTTCAAACTTAAGCATGGCAAATACCCAACTCAACCAGTTGTAGTTGCAAGTGGTTGCTTTGATTTATTGCCGGTTATACCGGATTCTAATGTGGGCGGAAGTTACCACACATTCAAGAATGAGTGGCTGTCGGCAAAATACCGATATGGGATAGAGGCCCCCCTGTTACATCCTGATTTTATATCCGATTTTCTTCCTTTGAAGTACAACAACCGTTATTTTATCTGCGGTGCCCCCGGTGCTGGAAATGTCCTAGTGCAAAGTATCCTCGGAAGAATGCTTGTTGATGCGCGAAAAGAGGGAAAGCGCCGTAAGTTTGGTGTTTTCAGAAAGCCAGTATCCTCTGATGGCAGGCACGAAATATCTGCTGCCTTGCTGGCTACGAATTTTTTCAGCCAGACCTTGATGACTCTAAACGAGGCCGCAAACGGTCTTGGTCGATGGCGCACAGATCTGTCATCTCATGGATTGGGTTACACGAATTTTTGGATGCATTTCCCCTCACAAGAATTGATCGAGGTCGAGGATGTCCGTACCCGGCGCCATCTCTTTACCGAGATTTATGGAAGTCACGAAATCCCGGTGCCAGAAAATATCAGGCGATACAGGGATATGAATTTCAAGATTGTTGTTTGCATTCGTCACCCTTACGACATCGTTCTTTCTATTCTCAATAAATGGATCGTAAACTATTCATTCGATAATCGAATTGTTTTTGACCATGAAGTCCTGAGTTTGTTGTCAGATCAAATTATTTGTTATTACGACGCGACGATGAAATCAAAGAAGCATTGTCATTTTTTAAGATATGAGGATATTTTGCGAAACCCCATTGAAACCTTGGGGTTATTGGCTAACGCGACCGAGATTCCTTGTTCGCAGCAGTTCAATATGGCTATTTGGGACGACCTTGGTTTTAAATCCTTACCGATGGCTCCGGAAAATCACTTTAATGCTCCCGGCGTAGACAAATGGAAAGGAATTATGAGAGAAGAAGAGCTAAAGTTTCTTGACGATACCGGTTTAGCAGCGCTTGCAGTAGAACTTGGCTATCCACCTCCAGAAGGCGCGTCCTGCCAATCTCCCGCGACCAAGGGAATGGAATCAAATAAAATCGGTCAACGTCTTCGCAAGTTCGCCGGTTTTACACATGTACCGTTATTTGACAATGTTTACATTGATGGAACGAACGAGTCACTGACGATGAAACAGGTGGAAAATTCTAAAACCTCATACGTAAGAGACTGGCTACGCTCGGCGGAATACCACAATGCTGAGATATAGTTACCATGTGTTATTCCATGTAGTGCCTTGGGGCTTCAAGTTTGGGCAGAGTTAGTATCGTAGAGGTGGGCATGGATCGTGCGAAACGCTCTTTGATAGTCCCGCATTTTTTACGGTGTTTTTCAATATTCGCAGCGTATTTCTTGTCGAGAACATTTATATTTTTTTTGAGGTTGACGTGTTCCCCATAATTTCCTCCATTTTAATGTAGAGTCCGTTCCCCAACAGGAGACGGATTTATGAAGCGCAGTCGTTTTAGCGAAGAACAAATTATCGGGATTTTGAAGGAACAGGAGGCGGGCCAGCGAACGGCGGATGTTTGTCGCCGTCACGGCATCAGCGAAGCTACTTTCTATAAGTACAAATCGAAGTATGGTGGCTTGCAGGTCTCTGATGCGAAGCGCCTGAAGGCCCTGGAATCGGAGAATGCCCAGTTAAAGAAGTTACTGGCAGAGAGTCTGTTGGATAATGCGGTCCTGAAAGACATCAACGCAAAAAAATGGTGACGCCTGCCGTCAAGCGATCAGCTGTCATTCATGCCTGCGAGACGCATGATGTGAGTGAACGGCGGGCGTGCACCATTCTTGGCGTGGATCGAAGCATGGTTCGTTATCGCTCTAAGCGAGCGGACGATGCCGAGATCCGCAAACGACTGCGTGAACTTGCCAATGAGCGTCGTCGCTTCGGGTTCCGGCGACTGGGTTATCTCTTGCAGCGTGAAGGCATTGTTATCAACAGAAAGAAGTTATTGCGTTTGTATCGGGAAGAAGGGCTGGCCGTACGGCGGCGCAAAGGCCGCAAACGGGCACTGGGGACGCGAGCGCCAATGGTTGTCCCTCAAGGACCGAACCAACGCTGGTCACTGGATTTTGTCTCCGACGCGCTGATGGACGGTCGTCGCTTCCGTATTCTTTGTGTGGTCGATGACTTCAGCCGCGAATGCTTAGGCTTGGTCGCAGATACATCATTGTCAGGCAGTCGTGTCGCACGGGAGCTTGATATGATCATGGACATACGCGGCAAGCCGAAGACCATTGTCAGCGACAACGGAACGGAGCTGACCAGCATGGCTATTCTTAAATGGTCGCAGGAGCGGGCCGTTGACTGGCATTACATCGCCCCGGGAAAGCCAACCCAAAACGCCTTCGTTGAAAGTTTTAACGGACGACTACGTGATGAGTGCCTGAACGAAACCTTGTTCACAAGCGTTCGTCATGCGCGGATTGAGCTGGCGCTATGGAAGCGGGATTACAATCATGTGCGGCCACACTCAAGTCTCAAGGGGCTGACGCCTATTGAGGTCAACACAAATTGGACGAAACAACAGGCACCTGGGCATGCCCAGGTGCCTGTTGCAATAACCGCCCAAAAAGGGCATCAAATGAAACAAGGACTCTGCTTATGACTGGCAGGAACTTGGGGAACACGTCAAGGTCCAAACAAATTGGAAAGTATAACCATATCAGCATACGCCGAGATCCTGGCGGTGTTCGATCGTGGGCACTGTGGGTGCTCTTGGGATGGGAGGATACTAGCGCCGTTACAGGAGAAGTGTTCTCAGGCCGTTATGGTTGACGCATAGGATGGGCCTGGTGGGCATGGGCTTTATATGGAGCGTCTCACGTCAGCTATAATGATTAATTGAATTATCGCAGGGATATCCTAAGACAAATTCAATTGTCTAATTGTTTGTCGGCAATGTCGAATTCAAGAGGCGTAACTTCAAGGCTGGGTTCGAATTTGATAACCACAGCAGACTTCCACAGGCAGAACCTAACGCGCCAATATTCTTTCATGAGAAATATCATTTTCGACAGGGCGCCAAAAAAGCCGTACTTATTTAAAAGAAAGTTCTCGAGTCTTTTCTCAGATAATGGAACTTCTCGCTCTAGCTGGAACGGCAATAAGATCAGAACCATCACCACCAAAAACCGCAACAAACGCACCAAAGGTGAGAATTCCCGTTTTTCATATCCAAAAGCTCGATTTTTCCGATCGGCGATCACGTTCAAGCGGAACCGGTCAATACGGGTTAACTTCGTATTCAGTTCCCGCCATGGAAGGTGCGGATCAAACCCACTGATTGAAGGACTTCCACGATTTGCATCAGGAACTTTCGATCTGCGGGGCCTCGTATTCCACCAAATTTTTCCATCCAGGGTGCTTTTTAGAAGTTCGTCGCGCCAACCAATTCCTATCCACTCGGCAACGGCACGCATTACCTGTTCGGGGTAAGTATGAAGGTCTTCAAGGCGCACGGCTCGGCATTGATGGCGCATCTCCTCTCGGTATGGCCGATCACCAAAAACTTCATGGCCGCCGATTTGAGGCGCCCGGTTTAGAAAAAGCTGCGTGAACGCGGAATGAATTACATTAAAACGCTCGTGGAACAAATAGTTCACCATATGCCGAACACCGGCAGCAAAATTGGTCGCTGGGTGTCGTATAGTGAAAAGGTAGAGGGCATCCGGGAAGCCCTCCATGAACCAGTGAGCCATTTCGGAATTCGTGCTATGAATCGGCGCAATTAAGACAAGGTCTTTACGAGGTAATTTCCTGCCCAAGGCAAGAGCGTAAGCTATATGAATGGCGCAATAAAAGGCATCGCGGTCAAGCGGCGGCCCGGAATTAAGAATTTTGATTAATTCGTCACTGAAGCGTTCCGGGTCAACAATGGCCATTTCATTTCGGTCGAGCCCCAAACCGCAGACAGTCACATGCTGTTCGCTGAACCAATTAGAATGGGCTTCTATAAAAACCTTAACTCGACTGGCATCGTCAAGGTCGGCAAGCTGTGGCCAAAAGAAATAAAACTCTGCGCAATACAAATTCGGCAGCGATAGCACCTGAGGGTGTCCGTCCAGAAGGCTTTGTAGAAAAAAAGACCCACTGATCAGGTAGTTTTGGATCGCAACGACCCTTTTTATTTGATATCCAGCACAAATCATTTTAGTTAACACGCACTATCTAAATTGGGTAAAAACGACACGGAACCTTTGGAAATGAGTTCATTGGCAAGGGTGAGGTCTTCAATCGTATCGATTTCAATCCATCCGCCTCTTACAGGTACACTATGCACGGCATGGCCTGTGAGGATTAATTCCATCAGCAGGTCTGTCATATAGGCCTTTTCCAGAGGCCGACTTTCCATCCATGGCCGTTGAATGGTTCCGAGGCGATGTTTTGTTTTACTCAGAAAATTAATTCCAGCCTCCTTGAAACGCATTAAGCCAATATACTGGGCTTCAATCTCGTCAATATTCGTGACCGGGTTTCCGATATCGGTAATGCGTCCCTGTGTGTCCGTGCGCAGGCTTTCCGCGTCATCGAGCGGATTTGCAAAGCGCCGGGACCAGTAGGGACGCCATTCCTGATCGACGACGACGGAGATGTCTTGAGAACTGCCAATCAATGCTTCCAGAACGCGGCCTTCATAGACAATGTCGCCATAGGAAATAATAAGGTCAGTACCAAATGACGCCTCGGCACAAAACAAACTCTCCACCATGTTTGTTTCTTGCCATTTTTCGTTGTGAATGGTGCGCACCCCAGGGAAGGATAATGCGTCATCGAGATACCCAGTGATGATGGTTATGTCATCTACATTAAAATGACGCAGGGTTTCTATTTGCCGTTGGATGATTGATATGCCGCCGAGTTCGGTCAGGCATTTTGGGCTATTAACTGTGAGAGGGTGCAGGCGGCTTCCTCGACCAGCCGCAAGGATGATCGATTTCATTGCCAAAAAGCTCCTTCCAAAGCCAGTCTTTCCAGGAGAACTCCATCCTCTTTGAGGCCTGCGGCCCTTTCTGGATGCCACATGATCCCGGCGATGGGTTTGTCTTCGTGAAGGGCCGCCTCAATCATTCCATCCTTGTCAAATCCAGCAGCGATCAAGCCGTCACCGAGTCCGTCTTTCGGGATAGAAGAAGAGTGGTAGGAGTTTACATGGACAGTATTTCCATAGAGCGTTGACAACGGTTCATGAATGTCAATCGCGTGACGGGTTGCGACATGGTTCGCAACTGATGATGAGTGCCCGCTAAAATATAAATTGATTAACTGCAGCCCCCGGCAAATACCCAAGACGGGCAAATCTGTTTTGATTGCGTGTTGCAGCAAGTTCGCTTCGTTCCGGTCCCGCTCTGGTGTTTTGCCCAGGTCATCCCCGCCGGTCAGAATAAGCAAGTCGGGCGCAAGCCGGTCAAGATATGAGGATGGCTCCGAAAGGGAATTGGGGATCAGCAGCGGAATCATACCCCAATCATCAAGTTGGATGATCCAGTCATGGCTGATGCTGTCGCGTTGCTCAGCATACGAGTCTGCCTGTGTAACTCGCATGGACAACGCAATCCTAAGAATTTTATTACCGTTACTCAATGGCCCGTTACCTTGTGTGCAGCGCAATTCAATTCAACGCTGGAAAATTGCAGCAATTCCGCAAATGTACGCTCCGCGCAACCTATTGCAGCGGGCAATCCAAATTCGGCACAACGGATAGCCATATGTGAGTTTGCTCCACCGAACTGCGTTACTAATCCGGCAATATTATAGGTAAAAATCCAGTCAAACCCCGGGTCGGCACTTTCTATAAGGACAATTTGTCCCTCAAGGTCTGCTGCTTCATTAGTATGAAGATGTTTGATCGGACCGGTAACAGATTTATTGGTGATGAACGTGGCTTGTCCCGGGGCTGGAGAAATCACATCAATATCATCAGAATCCACAATGAGATAAGGAAGTCGGATGGCCCGCGTCAGCCTATGCATCTCGCGCCCTTCCTCAACGAGAGCCTTTAGGTGGTTTATATCCCCAGCATAATTATAAATTGACAATATATCGAGATGTGACAGGTCCTCACGGGAGAGACCGATGCTCTCACCCCATGTGCCAATCTCGACAAGGGCGTCACTAATTCCACGACTGAAGGCAAACTTTGCTTTCTCCCTGGCTGCAATTGCAGTCCTTATATAAGACCATAAATATTGAGGTTCGATGTTAAAATCAAACTCCCGTAGAAGAGAGCGAACATCAGATTTTGTAGAGGGTGTAATAATGAAGGGCTCTGAACTTGGTGTGTCTTCATATGTGCGATGCTTTGAATGGCCACTAAAATACAAACCGGGTTTTTCATCGTAACGCGATGATAAAATGTCATAGGTTCCAGGACGAAGATGGCCATGGCGGATTAGAAATTTATCTTGTTGAAGTGCGCCCGAAGTAACGGCTCTCATATCAGTGACAAGATCTGCTGCAACTGTACGAATGCTGCCCATAAACCTTTCAATATCAGTCTCGGAAAAGACATTTTTGATAATCAATGACCTGAGAAAGGAAACACCAATAAAGGCATGGCGGGCAAGAATAGCAAAAGGTAGTGTTCCAAAGTTTATACATTCTTCAAGAATGACCCGCGATCTCTCCAAAGGAGCGTCAGGAAGATTTTTCCCACGTTGCCCAAGAACACGGTCGGTTAGTGAGAGATGTTGCAATAAGCCCCCGCTTCCTGCGCGTAAGGCTTGCCAGGTCAAGCCATGAAGGGAAACCCTAAGAGCGTTTACGTCAGGAATGGTAAAACCAGCCTTTCGTAATACCTTTGAACGTTCAGTATATGCAAAGTCAAGGCAAGTGATGGCGATTTCGAACTCCAGCTTGTCATGTTGGTCTCTATTTTCCTTCAGACGCTCTAACTGGAAATTAACGAGGCGTTCTGCACATTCATTTTCAAGATCGGCCGGTAGAAAGGAGTTCAGGCTGTAACGGACGTCGATATAAGGCCTGCCGGCAAAATCTTTTAAAAGAGGCCTGTCAACATTCCTGTAACCCATTTTCGCACGGGCACGGCTCCAGGTTTTATCGGTAATTAGGAATTTGTAGAGGGAAAGCGCCAACCCTCTGGGTGTGTTGCCGATCATCTCGGCCGGATTCCAATCGGGCATTTCCCCTAAAATAGTCGTAGCACCCAGCACATCAGGAAGAGGGGCTTGATTTTTTTTTATTTCGCGCCTGATCTCGTCAAGTTTCCTATCGATCAGCTGATCCGGGACAATGATCCATGCCTTCCTGGCGGCAAGCGGGCGAACTTGTAAAATACGGACGGACAAATCGGGCGTCATGCAAAATTCAATGTCCAGTTCATGACTGTTTGTGATGAACTCAATTTCCTGAACAGCCGCCACTAATTTTTGCATCCTTGGAGAATGCAGGGCGCCGGGATTGTCACGGTGGACCCATATCATTTTGCTGACAGCCCCAGAAGTTACTGTGTCTGTTCGACCGCTGAAATCGTCATAATTAATAACATAGTAGGGGGCTCCGGTATCCAAATCCCTGGTAAGAACGACACCCGAAAGCGCGACATCTTCGACCATTGCCTGGATCAGCACTTCTTGCTGGTTCCCATGTACCCCATAAGACGCGATAACGGCATCTATTGCTTGCGATAGAGGAGCCGAATCCGCTTCTACATCCGTCATGCTTAAAAACACCCCGGCATTGGAGTCGTCGAGAGTATCTTCAAGCTTGGAACTGGAACGAACCGCCAGTAGGGAGTTGGGAGAGAAACGATTGATGATTTCTTGTGTCGTGATATCCCGTTCATTTTCCCATAGGCTTACCGCGATTATTTTGAGGTCATCAATTGTCCCAATTTCTAGCAAAGGGAACAACTTGAGCAGGGTTTGTCCCTTTGAAATAAAGCTGAATGAATTTTGCGGAGTCGTTAGGAGATACGGCATGAGCGAGTTTTATATCTCAGATTTCTTGTTAAGAAGCTGTCGCTTTGTCGAGTATCTCTGCAGCAAAGGCTTCAAGGTTCTCGGAATACTTGCAGTTATCGATGATCATATCTGGATTAGATGGTGGAGAAAAAGGAATATCTACACCAACGACATTTTTGATATCGCCTCGTAGGGCAGGCGCGTACAGGTTTTTATCGTCTCTTTCATAGAGAACTTTAATAGGCACTGATAACAATACTTCGAAGTATTTGGAAAAGATACGTCGGTTTTTGAGATGAAGTTCATCGAAAAGAGAAATCGTGCAGCAAACAACATTGACGTCTTGTTCATCAAGCCAGGCGCACAGGGTGTGAATTTTTTCAGCAACATATCGCCGACTCTCTATAGTGTAGTCGATTTTATAATCACCTAAGTCCAGCAATTGTCGTACTCTATCGCCATCAACGATGACAACGTTGGCCGCCTTTTTTTTCCATAAGGCAGCAAGATGACAACCAATTGTTGTTTTGCCCGAACCGGATAAACCGGAAATCCAGATAATCATAGTTTTAAAATACAGAATTCTGATATTGTGACTATGTGTGCTAAAGGGTACTCAAAAAATACCGACCCTGAGTATTTAATCAGGTAGATCACGATAGCTCACCATGGTGAATAAGGGAATGGGGATTGGGGAAAATTGATGGCTGAATCCTGGTTTTTATTATTCAACACACAACGCGCCGGTGTCGAATGGCTCTGTGATATTGTCAGAAATTTCTCCAACGTTGCGGTCCGTTTAAATATTAACGCCCTCGACGAGCCACTGTCGCTACGCGGAAAAACTATCAGAAAAATTGAAACCGTAAAGTATCGCCCTGGTCACGAACGGATCACAACACACCCGCTTGAATTTGGCCCAGCAGATCATTTTATGCACGTTGAAGACAATACCGACACGGATGTTATTGCCATGATGGATGTATATTCCGTCAACCTTTTTCTGAACGTTTTGGCCGATTATCCAACACAGGCCAAAATATTGAGAAGTAAGATTTTTAGATGTTCTGCATTGATTATGAACCCTATAAAGGCGATTGACAGTAACGTTCGGAGAATTGCTAAGACAATTAAAGCAGAAAATGGAAATGCACTTGATCTCAGCAGCATGGGACAAACCTTATACCCCCATGACTACGATCTGTCATGGGCGCACACCCGCAACCAGTACCCGGCAATTTCCTGCGAGAAGATGTTTAGCTATGATCTGGATCATATGCTTCTGAAGGGCCCCAAAAAAAGCCAAAAGCCATTCAACGTTGCAGTGAGGCGAAAATACATGGGGGCTTCAGGCGCAGACTCTTTCGCGACTGTTGGTCACCGTTTAACAAATCTATTTTCCAACCCTTTTCGCGAGATCTAAGAATCTGTTGTAAAGCTGGGTTCGATCAAATTTTGTTTATGTGACAATTGGCCTGTATTTCTTGGGCGGATTGTTTTTATTGGAGATCTAAGTACTGGCATGTCTGACAAAATACAAAGGGGCGATTTTACAAATCTCGCCCAGGATTATTCTCTATATCGCCCTAGCTATTCGGAAGATGTTCTTTCGGCAATCATTAATCTCAGCGACAAGCCAGTAGAAGAGATTGATTTTGTCGATGTTGGTGCCGGAACGGGTATTTGGACTCGTATGGTTGCATCCCGAAATGTTAAATCCGCCATAGCGATAGAACCCAATAATGAGATGCGCTTATGCGGTATCCGGGATAGTACAGCGGCAATAATCAATTGGCGGAAAGGCGGCGGCGAAGAGACGGGCCTTGCCAATAACTGCTGTGATTTGCTTAGTATGGCTTCATCCTTTCATTGGGTGGATTTCACAAAATCAACGGAAGAGTTCAAGCGGATACTTCGTCCTGGCGGCCTGTTTGTGGCCTTGTGGAATCCGCGTTTAATAGAAGTAAACCCGGTACTTCTTGAAATCGAAGAACATCTGAAAAAAAAGGTGCCGGGAATAGACCGGGTATCATCCGGTCGTTCAAGCCATGTGGAAGAATTGATGGAACGGCTATTCAATTTGCCCGGTTTTGAGCCCCTTCTCTACATTGAGGGTCGCCATGTCGTCCGGTTGACTCATGAGCAATATGAAGGGGTATGGAATTCAGTGAACGATATTCGCAATCAGGCAGGGCCGGAATTGTTTTCGGAATTTATATCCTACATGAAAAAGCGGGTAGCTGATTTGCCATTTATTGAAAGTACATATCAAACGCGAGCATGGATCGTGCGAAAGGCACTTTGATAGTTCCTTTTTTATTATTACGAGCGATAATATTCGGAAGGGAGTAGTATTTTTAATGTGTTTTTCATCATTCTTAGCGTATTCAATGTTGAGAATATTTTCATTTTTATTGAGGCCTAAACCATTTGGAAAATAAATCCACTTCCGCATATTCGGATATCCTGGGCGGTACCCGAATGTGGGCACTGTGGATGCGCTTGGGATGGGAGGATACCAAGCTTCGTTACAGGAGAAGTGTTCTCGGACCGTTGTGGCTGACCCTTGGAACGGGCCTGATGGTAATGGGCATGGGCTTCATATGGAGCATCTTATGGGGCATGAAAATCAGTGAGTATTTCCCATACCTCACGGCCGGGTTTATCACCTGGCAACTCATCATGTCGGCGGTTTCCGAAGGGGCGCGAACTTATAGCGACCAAGCAGGTCTCATCCATAGCTTGCCGCTTCCACTCACCGTTCATTCATTTCGCCTTAGCATTAAACTTATGATGGGATTTGCTCATAATCTATTGGTTTTTATCGTGGTGGCATTAATTTTCCAGGTGCCTGTGACGATATGGACACTCGCCCTTTTCCCCGGCTTGATATTAATCTATGTGAACTGCCTTTGGGCCAGTATCCTTTTAGGAATGATCGGTGTGCGATATCGCGATGTCGCTAACATTCTTGATGTTGTCATGGGATTGCTGGTGTTTGTTACCCCCATCGTCTGGAGAGCAGAAATGTTGGGTAGCAAGCGTATTATTGCAAATCTAAATCCCTTTACCCATTACCTCTCGATTATTCGTTCCCCGCTTCTTGGCCAGGCGCCAGAGACTATGTCGTACGTTGTCGTTCTTGCAATCACCGTTGTTGGTTGCATTTTGGCTCTTATCACGTTCAAGCGTTATCGCGGGCGTGTGGCCTTCTGGGTGTAATCTTAAATATGGCATTTCTTAAATGTGACAACGTAACGGTTCAATATCCCGTGTTAGATGCGCGCTCGCTGTCCTTACGCAATAGGATTGTCAATCTGGGAACAGGTGGGGTGCTCGAAAAAGAAGCTGGAAGTGCCATAATTATTACTGCCCTAAAAAATATTTCTTTCGAATTGAATGATGGGGATATACTTGGGCTTGTTGGTCACAATGGATCCGGGAAGACGACACTTTTAAAGACACTAGCCGGGATATTCGAGCCCGATGTCGGTAGTGTTATCCGAAATGGGGAGGTTGCTACCCTGCTCGATATCGGAACAGGTATTGAAGGCGATTTAAACGGGTACGAAAATATCTATAGAATCGGTCTTCTGCGCGGGTTCGACCGGCGTAAGATTGAAGCGGCGTTACCGGAAATTGAAGAGTTTACGGATTTAGGGGGTTATCTCTCTCTGCCCACTCGAACATATTCCGCAGGGATGAAAACGCGTCTGGCGTTCGCTATTGCGACGATGACACGCCCGGACATCCTTCTGATTGACGAAGTCTTTGCCGCAGGAGACGCCAATTTCCAGGAGAAGGCGCGCCGCCGTGTAGAAGAACAGTTAATCAGCGCCAAAATTATTTTATTGGCGTCCCATTCCAATGATCTTATACGCCTGTTCTGTAATAAATGTATGCTCCTGGACAAGGGCTTGATCCGATCATTCGGCGAAACGGAGGACGTGCTGGAACAATACCAAAAGGGTGCGTAACGTCGTGGGAAGTTTGTTGGCGTTTCCTTTGCGACAGAACAGTGTTCATCGAATACAGACAGACGTAACATTGAACTTCTCCAGTCCTCGCTACAAACCAATTGGCCAACTGGATAAAACTTTGAAAATGACCTGGTTATGAGTGATCCTGAAACAGGACAATCATCGGCTCCCCTTGTTAGTATTGTCCTTTGTTCCCGTAATGACACCTATGCGGAGCGGATGCTGGAGCGTCAGCAACTTGCTTTGAATGTTTTGGCCGAACAAATGTGCAGCCTCCCCTTTTTGGCCGAACTGATTGTCGTCGATTGGAATTCGCCGGCGGATAAACCAGATTTGGAAGATGCCCTTCACTGGCCGTCGTTTGGCGAAAAAACGACAGTCAAAATAATTTCGGTGCCGGGCCAGTTTCAGGCCGCATATAAAGATTCTGAATTACAGCCATTTAATGCCGCCGCCGCCTGGAACGTTGGAATTCGACGGGCAAGGGGAAAATTTATCCTGCCCAAGGCGGCAGACACGATCTATAGTAATCCACTCTTTCAATGGCTGGCGAAAGGGAACATGAACGATCATTCAATGTATCGCTGTGATCGTTATGATGTTGCTCCAAGCGTCCTTGATTTGGAAAGCAGGAAGGCGCATGACGTTTTGGCATCCTGCGAGAGTAATATCGTAGAACGGCACGTCAGGCTTCCTGTCCATCCGGGCTATGGCATTCCTGACCTTCATACAAACGGAGCCGGAGATTTCATTTTAATGGCCCGCTCCTTTTGGCATGAAATTCGGGGGTTTGAGGAGGCGGAAAGTTCTGTTGTTTTAGACATTGACGGCCTGGCCATGCATGCAGCCTATTCAGCCGGTGTGAAAGAAAATGTCCTTTCCGATAGCTTTAAGATTTTTAAAATCAGGCACCAATCTCAATTCTCAAAACGGACGGGACGCAGCTATCGATCGCCGTGGATTTTGATTGACCTTATGATGAAAACCCTGGGACTTCCCTACAACTGGCGGATCGACTTGAGAATTAGGTTTGATTTTCCACGTCGTAAGATACAGGGGTACAATGGAGTAACTTTTCCTTCCTATGCGCGAAATTTTATAGAACCGTCTCGTAAGTGGGCGATGGAGAAACCGCCTCATTATTTGAACGGCCCCGAATGGGGGCATGCAAACAACGAATTCAAAACGACTGTCATATGCGTGCCAAAGCAGGTAAAGCAGTCATGAGCGGGCAACAGGAAAATAGCGACACATTGAGTACAGGGGCGCCATTTCTTTCGATCATCTTGGCATCGAACAGACCGCAACAATTATCTGAACTTTTTGATAACCTTGAAACGACCAGCGCCAATCCGGCCTCTTTTGAACTCCTTATCAAGGTGGATAACGAAGATAAGGAAACGTGCGCGGTCGCAGAAGAAGGGAAGGGGAGGCGACCTTTCCCGATCACCCTATTAAAAACATCGCGTGGGGCAGGGTACTATGCCCTTCATCAATCCTATCAAAATCTGTTGGAACAGGTGGATAAAAGGTCTTATTTTGTCGTTCTATTGAATGATGAAGTGAGATTTATGACCTTTGGCTGGGATGACATTTTAAGGGGGTACATTGGTCATTTTCCAGACCATATTTTCCGGCTCCGGATTTCGGAAAACAGGGAGCGTCGGTATGGTTCACTTGATGAGTGTTGTGCCTATCCGGAAAACTTTGCCGTCACAACGCGCCGTTGGTATGACGTTGCAGAAGGCATGGGTGATCTTTGGGGGCCGGATAGTTGGCATCAGGCGATTGAATTTATGCTAGGCAGATCGTTGCCTGGCAAGGGAAATGAAGTTCTAAACCGGGGCGTTCCTATCAGTAAAATTGAGTTGAAAGGTACTGGGGCAAGCGTTGGCAGCACAATGCCCGAAGTATACGACAAAGTTCGCCGTATTAGCATCCGTTGGCGAGATTTAAACGGATGGCAAGGGCAAGAGAATTTTTACCGTCTGGCTTCGAAGCTAGCCGCCTGCATTCATACGCAGTCTATTGGATGTAGCGACTTTACAATATCGGAAGACAGGTCGGCAAAAACAGTCCGTTCTTGTACGCAAGAATATGGCATGGAAAATCTGGTATGCGAAATCTCCTATAGAGTCTCTTTCATTCAATTTTGCTCAGAATATTACTGTCAGTTTTTTGACTCACACAGAAAAGATAAAAGTCATTTTATTCTCATGGTCATGCTTGGCCTGCCCCGCGGGTTGCGCAGCGTATTGGAGCCAATTGCTGGAACAATAATATTCACTGGACTAAGTTTGCGTCGTTTTGTCGCCTTTGGTTGTGACATCGTTCCTCGTATGGATCGCGACAGGAAGCAGGTGCATTTGGTAAACAAAAAAACGGATCAAATTAATGGCGTAATCAGCTACCGATTGACGTAATATTAATATGGTCTACGGCAATAAGCCGGTTCGATGCCCTGTTCTGGCTGCAAAAAACATATTCTTCAGGGGGGGGATGGCGAGTGTAGGTTCATCCTCATATTTGAAAGTTACCCTTATGCTCGTTTCAATTTTTTTCGCCTCTAATCGCTCCCAAAATATGCTCGAATTCTTCGATAACATTGAAGAAATGACGGCCGACTACTCTTGCCTGGAAATATTAATTAAAATCGATATCGAAGATCCAGAATCAAAATCCTTTCTGGACAAGGAAATCTCGAAACGACCCTTTGTAATAAAATATATTAATACGCCCCAGCTTGGCGGTTATTACGATTTGTGGAAGGGATATAACGAGCTTTGGGAAAACACCTCAAAGGATGCCTACTTTATTTGGCCGATTAATGATGAACTGCGAATTCAAACGAAGAATTGGGATCAAATAATTTCACGTTATGCTGCGTTGTTCTCCGATCATGTTTATAGGCTGCGGGTATCACAATTTAAATTTCGTAATTACTTTTATCTTTGGGAATGTTTTCCAACACCCGACAACTATGCAATCTTTACCCGGCGGTGGGTTGAACTGGTAGGTGGGTTTGGTGACTGCCATGGCATGGACGCCTACGCGCAAGGGGTCATGTTTTATTTATGGAAACTCGACAATTTGAAGCAGATATCACGGGATATTCCAATTCTCGATTTGGAATTGGAAGGTGAGGACGCAAATGTGGGTGATTCAGACGAGGATCAAATTCTTAAGAGTAAAGGTGTCAAGGGGGCATGGTTGACGCTAGCATCACATGAACAGCGATTGAATTACATGCGTCAGGCGCGGACGATCCAAGCCTATATTGATGCCCACAAGATGGGCATTGATAACTTTACGATTTCCTACGATAAAAATCGTAGCGCAATAATACTTTATGATAAGACCAATAAGAAGGTGGTTAGAGAATATTATGCAAAAGTTAGTATGTTACTTAGCCTTCTAAAATCAGTTCTGTATAGATTAAGAAGCACGCCAAGTTTTCATCTAATAGCGAAAAACTATAATAATCCCTCTTTAAACCCGTACAAGAAATTCATCATTATTGTGTTGGCAATTCTTCTGTTGCCCCTTGGTAGTAACGTAGTGCCAATAAGAAATTGTATTGGAAGAATAATAGGTTTTATTTTATACGATAAGTACAATAATAGAAATATATTAGGAATATTTGTTAAATATATTACGAATACAATAAAAAATATGTTCCCAGATGCTGCATACGAAGAATCTACGTTGAAGAAAAACCCTGATATTGTCGCGTGCTATGAATTTAATTTAGAGAGTAATAGTAATATCCAATATTCTGAAAATGATATTTTCCCCGCACCCAAAGAAGCAATCAATATGTAGGGGGGGGCTATTTTATCTTTCAGTTCAACATAAACATACCGACAACTTGTGATCTTCGTCCTGATGAAGCGTTGTACGGGCAATACTTATTCCACTAAATATTAGATTTCTTTGGCGCGTAGACGTTGACGAAATCAAATAATAGAAGAAACTAATGTCAGGTTCAGGGAGAGACGATTTAACATGAAGATTGCTATTTAGTGATCGGGGATACTAACGCCCGGCAATCCAATGGTCATACCAAGATGTCAGGTTGAACAGCGTCCATAAATGCAGTGCGTTGTCTTGGCGACTTTCCATGTGGTCACGGAATTTTTGTGCGATATGAGCCCGGTTAAGGAAGCCGCGCTCCATCATGGGTGAGGCCAGAACGGCGGCCTCAGCCCGGTGACCGAAATCGCCGCGCAGCCACTGCGCCATCGGTGCTGCGAAGCCCATTTTTTGGCGGTAGAGAATTTCGTCGGGCAATAAATCGGCGAGTGCTTTTTTAAGCAGATACTTGGTCTCGCCACCTTTGATTTTCCATTCCATGGGAATGTCCATGGTGAATTCGACCAGTTTGTGGTCGAGGAACGGCACCCGCGCTTCGATTGACGTCGACATGCCGATCTTGTCGACCCGCATCAGCAGAAGTTCGGGCAGGCGCAGGCGGAACTCGCTATAGGCCATCCGTGTTAAGTGGTCCTGGCCGGAGTGGTTTTTGTCGAATGGATCGAGAAAGGCCGAAATCACGGCACCGCTATCTCGCTCATTAATGCCCGATACATCAAGACCGCCTTCCGACAATTCAGTCAGATCGCTTCTTGCCGTACTGTCATGAAGGACGCGCTGCTTGTGGACATTCCAAAACGCGTTGGCCCCAGACCAAAAAAACTCCTGGTTCTTACCGGCCCTGGACAGAGTCTCGTTGACTTTGTCAAAACGTGGCGACAAAGAAGACAGAAGTTCGGCCCCGCCACCGATCATTTTGCGCAAGCTGTCTGGCGTCTTCATATAACCATCCCAGAACTTGCGATAGAGGTTAAGGTAGGTCATGTAGCTGTCGTAACCGCAGAACTGTTCGTCGGAACCTTCGCCGACCTGAACCACTGTAACGCCTGAATCTTTCGCCAGCTTGGAGACAAAATAAAGGGGGATGCAGACCCAGTCGGCAATCGGTTCATCCTGATGATGGACCAGATTGTCGAGATAGCCGGTCATGTCGGACTCGTCGATCAGGACTTCGTGGTGATTGGTTTTAAAGTCCCGGGCGATGCGGTCGGCATATTCCAGTTCATTGAGATGCTGATAATCCTTGAAGCCGACAGTAAAGGTATCGACTGGGCGGTCCATCAGTTGGCTCATCAAGGCGACGTTGGCGGAAGAATCAATGCCGCCGGAAAGAAATACGCCGAAGGGGACGTCCGACATCATGCGTTTTTCTATGGCTTGTTCCAGCCGCGAACGGATGCCGCGGGTATAGAAGCTTTCCAATTTGGCTGGTGATAATCCTTTTATTTCCGCAGGATCGATACCTTGGCCTGGGGCCGGGTCCCAATAGCGGCGGAAGGACATCTTGCCACCTTCCGATATCTCCATCAGGTGGGCGGCGGGTAGCTTGAAGATGCCCCTGAACATCGTCAGTGGGGCCGGGGCGACCATAAAGCTGAGAAAGTGATTGAGCGCTTGTGGGTCGACATCGCGCTCGACCATAGGATCAACCAGGATCGCCTTGATTTCCGAGGCAAACAGGAAGCGGCCGTTCGCGTGGGTGAAATAAAGCGGCTTGATGCCGATGCGATCACGGGCAAGGATAAGCTTTCTGTTTTGACAATCCCAGATGGCGAAGGCGAACATTCCTTCCAGGCGTTCAAGCAGGCCATCGATGCCCCATTCCAGGAAGCCGTGAAGCAGGACCTCGGTATCGGAATGATCTGTTTTGAACTTCCGTCCGGCTTGCTCGAGATTGCGGCGCAGGGAAAGGTGGTTGTAGATTTCGCCATTAAAGGTGATCCAGGCCTTGCCGTCGCCGTCAGACATCGGTTGGCTGGCCTTGGTGGATAGATCGACAATAGCGAGGCGGCGATGGGCGAGGCCCACGCGCTTATCGTCGGAAGTCCAGATGCCATCCCCATCGGGGCCGCGATGAACCATGGCATCGCGCATGCGTCGCAAAAGTAAGGAATCGACTCCCCGGGAGCCGGTCGTTTCAAGAATGCCCGTTATGCCGCACATGAAGGTGTTTTTTCCAATAAGTCTTAAGGATGGTGAATTAGGTAATCTATTCTCGCCGCCACACTTTAATGAAAGCTGACAATCGATCCAATGAATTTAAAGATTAACCATCGATCAACTGGAAACATTTATCGTAATGAGTTAAGCACACACCATAAATGTTATGTGCTTGGAATGGCTGAATAAAAATGCGAGATCAGGGGCCCCGGCTTTCAGTAAGGTTTGCGGCTGTATTTGTCGCTTTTCTGTGTGCGTTATTGATAGTAGAAGGCTTGTCACGACTTGTTTTTGCCTATCAAGATGAGCTTTACGGAAATGCTTTCCTTTCCAACCTCGTGCGTGGTGAGATGGTTTTGGACCCTTATGAAATTGCTTCCCCTACAATAGGCGAACATTGGAAACTACGTGCCGGTTATCCTTTTTCGGATACTTCAGAGTCACAATACCGAATTAATCAAGACGGAATGCGCGGCCCGGAGATTGATAAAAGTCATTCCCGGATACGCATATTGACGTTGGGAGATTCTGTGACGTTTGGTCTGAATAGTGTCACATATCCGCGTATTCTTGAGGGTGCGCTAGATGAAGCAGGGGTTTCTGTTGAGGTTATTAATGGTGGTGTGGAGGGATATTTTCCACGAAACTTGCTTTATGAAATCGACCGCTATGTCAGTTTTCACCCTGATGTTGTGACCATTTTTATCGGGTGGAATGCCTTATATTCCCCCATATTGTGGCTGGGAAAATATGAACAGACTTTTCGAACACTATGGTTCATCAGAAACTTGAAAAGAAGTATATATCGTCAATTTAAAGGAGAGAGAGCCTACGCTACGGAGATGCTGGCGAGAACTCCATTACCTGTTGTTCACTCGAGTGAGGTCATGTACGCAGATAAGTATTCACCGAATTTCCTTGGTAAAATCGAGAAAATAATAGATCGCTTTCAAGCCAAAGGAAGCCGTGTTTTTCTGCTGACGCTTCCGGGTTTATTTGCAAGCGATGAGTCCCTTTCATTAAAGGCCCTTAAAATAGGCCACATGCCGGCCTTTACCGTAAACCCGTATGTGTTGGCGAAAATAACACAGCGCTATAATCAAAGCCTTAGGAATTTGGCCGCTCGTCGTGGGCTGGGTCTTATTGACCTGGCTAGCTGGAGTGAGCGAAATCTGTCTCCCCGGGAAGATTTTTTCTTAGATTCAGTACACCTCACACCAGAAGGGTTGATAAGGATCGGGAGCTATATCGCTGAACAGATAAAGCCAGCCTTAGGCAAAGAACAGAAACCGTAACACCCTCTCGTGATCGAAAGCGTTTATAGGGCTGTAGTTATCTGGAAAAGTAGTATTCTTAAATTCTCAGTTTTTTATATATGCCATAATTTTTTTCTCATCAAATATTGATACGCCATGGCCCCGAAAAATGTTATTATCTCCCTGTACCCACTGACCACGGCGGATGTCGTAGGAATTTCAGAACTGTTAGATAGTCCAGTTCAACAAACTGTTCTCTCAAACATAACGGCAAAAGGATATTGGGGCATTTTTCGCTTATTGCGGAAAATAGATGCCGATCATTTTTATTTCCCGGTCCTCGATACCAATAGCCAGTCGCTCATTCCTCTTTTCAAGGTGTTGGGGATGCTCGCCAGATCGCCGATGAACTTCCTCGTGATGCCGGATTTATCCGTTATTCCTTTAGGCCCCGGCTCGGGGCTTGCCGGTTTAGTGAAAATTTTACTCGGAATTATTATCGGCACCGGGTTGTTGCTACTGGATTATTTCAGAGTAGCAAATTTATTGAATTCAACCCGTATCAAAATTCCACACAAGCTTTCCAGCCATATTTTGTATCTTAAACAAACTTTATGGCTCGGCCTTCAGGCAGGCGGGTCTGTCGCACATGCCAGAGGTGTAATCAAGGGGCTGCTTCGTAATGAACGAAGCGTGGATTTACTGTCTGTTGAGAGTCGTCTTCCGATACCGGATATGGAGGGTCTGCATATATTGGAAACAAAGCCCTTGTTTTCTTACTTAATCCCCCGGGAATTAAATTTTGGGCAATTCAATAGGCAAACCACTGACGCACTGTTATCGGTTCCTTTCAAGCGATACGGGGCAATTTACCAAAGGCTTGCTCCTGGAAATTTTGCCGGTGTGGTGCTTTCCCGGATCAAAAATGTTCCTCTTGTCATTGAATATAATGGATCTGAATCCTGGTTGGCGAAGAACTGGGGTGGCGGTCGAGTTTTGTCAGGTTTTGTTGAAAAAGTGGAGCGTGTTTGTCTAAAACACGCCCACCTTGTTGTTACCGTTTCCGATGTTCTTAAGGATGAGCTTATCAAGTGCGGCGTTGAACCCGCTCGCATTGTCAGCTATCCAAATGGCGTCGATCCCGAGGAATTTAAATCAGAACGGTTCTCTGATTCTGAGATATTGAAACTCAGGGACGATCTTGGAATTCCCAAAAACGCAACTTTATTGACATTTGTCGGCACTTTTGGGCACTGGCACGGGATTGAATTCTTGGCCGAAGTGCTGGTCGACCTAGCAGAAGATAGCTCTCAATGGTTCGAACAACAGGATATATTTATCTGTTTTGTAGGCGACGGCGTTAAACGACACGTTGTTGAAGAAAGGATTAAGCGATGTTCCCTCAAACATCGTTTCAAAATAACCGGTATGGTCTCCCAGGAAATGACACCGCTCTACATGGCCGCGTCAGATATCTTGATGTCGCCCCATGTGCCAAATCCAGATGGCAGCCCATTTTTTGGTTCACCGACAAAACTATTTGAATATATGGCTTCTGGCCGGGCGATTATCGCCAGTGATCTTTTTCAAATTGGTAATGTTCTTGAAGGGGCGCTTCACGCCCATCAACTTCCTGCATCAGGTACACAGCCAACGGATGAACAGTGTGGCGTGTTGGTAAAACCCAAATCCGCAAAGGATATTGTTCTCGCCATTAAGTTTCTTGTTGAAAATCCACAATGGCGGCGCGCTGCTGGCCGAAATGCCCGTAAAAGGGCGATATCTAAATATACCTGGAAACGCCACAGCGAAGAAATAATCCGTGGCCTGGCAAGAGTCACTGAGTTGCAACAAAAAACTGTTCGAAAGCCGACAAAAGTATTACTCAACGCCCTGCACGCTAAAACCGGTGGCGGGGTCACATATTTAAAGAATATCCTGCCACTGATTTTGAGCAATCCAGATTTTGAACTCCATATTTGCATACACAAGGATCAGCAGGATATTTTGCCGGGATTGGGAGAAAGTGTCCCGCTACATGTTTTCGACTTTAAGCCGGGTTTTTGGCGATTGCCTTTATGGGAGCAGGTCGAGGTTCCCAGGCTGGCTCGAAAAATAGGTGCGGATGTTACATTCTCGCCAGCCAACTATGGTCCGTTCTTTACCCCCAACCCGGTCATCATGTTGCGCAATGCCCTGGGCGTTGCGTTTGTCGAAAGACGACCGATTAAACTTGCCTATTGGTTATTGGTTTCGGTTGGCACCTTGGTATCGATGATCACCTGTCGCAGGGCGATTGCCGTTTCAAAATATGCCCGTGATTCCAATTTTGGTTCTCTTAGTGGGTTTCTGCGAAATCGTTTCAGCGTTATTCCCCATGGCGTCAGCACCGTTTTTTCACCACCCGATAAAGGATCTCACCGGCAGGATTTCGTTCTTGCTGTGTCCGATATATACGTGCAGAAAAACCTGAAAAACCTTTTACACGCTTTGGCCATCCTTCGATCTGAAAAGCTGGATATCAAGTTGAAAATTGCCGGACGTTTCGTCGATGAGCATTATTACCAGGACTTGAAAACAATTATTGCCGAGAAGGGGTTGCAGGGTAACGTTGAGTTTCTTGGCGGTGTTGGGGTGGAGAAACTGGTTGATTTATACCGTCATTGCGCCGTTTTCGTTTTCCCCTCAACTGTCGAGACCTTCGGCAATCCCCTGATTGAAGCAATGGCTTCGGGCGCACCTATTGCCTGTTCCAATACTGCCGCCATGCCGGAAGTTGCCGGGGGCGCGGCGCTTTATTTTGATCCGTATTACGTGGAGGATATTGCCGCCAAAATTGGCCAACTTTTAACGAATAAGGAACTATGCCAGGAACTCAGTCGAAAGGCCCTCGTGCGGGCGAAGGAGTATTCCTGGGAAAGAACTGCCGAATGTACATTGGATGTTCTTTACCAAGCCGCTCCAGAGGTCTGAATGAGCCTTAAACACCTAGCCCAACATGCCCTGAGCCTGCCTCCGCATATAGCCATGTCAAAAGCGGCTGCTTATGTGGGGCGCATCATGAAGGCGTATTTGCGCCAAGTTACCGATCAGTGGCGCTGTTCGTATCAACCGCTGGCAGGGGGGGGGGGGCACGTTAGATTAAAAATTAATATCCCGGATGTCACGGCAGCCAGTCTGCAAATTGTTGCACAAAAGGTTTTTGAACATCGCTTTGACTTACTGGGATCAGGCTGGGTCAAAGTTGTTCATACTGCCGCCGCCCAGAAAGTTTCTCCTGGTAACCGGGAGCGTTCATCCGCAATTCGGAAATTGATAAATCCAGATTACGTCCCCATCGACTGGCAACTTGATTTCAAGTCGGGCTACCGTTGGCGTGCGGACCGCTTGTCCGGTATCTTGCGCTACGGTCACGAACCTGGTGTCGACGTCAAGATTCCGTGGGAATTGGCCCGCTTTCAACATCTGCCCTGGTTGGCGATGGTGGGGGATGAAACGTCATTACAGGAATTCCGCAATCAGGTGCTCGACTTCGCCGCCGCCAATCCGCCCGATTACGGCGTCAACTGGCTGTGTACGATGGATGTCGCCATTCGTGCCGCCAATATATTGGTTGCCTATGATTTGTTCGTGGCCCGCGGAACGGTATTTGATGAAGTGTTTCTGGGCGAATTATATGCTCTGATTTTAGCGCACGGTAATCATATCGCTGACAATTTGGAATGGCATGGGACGCACCGCGCCAATCACTATCTGGCCGATATCACCGGTCTGTTGTTTGTTTCTGCCTACTTGCCGAATTCAACGCAGACTGACGCCTGGCTGGCATTCGCTGTGCGCCAGTTGATTGACGAGGTTGAACGTCAATTCACACCTGATGGTGCCAACTTCGAGGCTTCGACCAGTTATCATCGGTTGTCGGCGGAGATGGTCATCTACGGGACGGCCCTGATTTTAGGTCTATCCGAGGACAAGCGTGGGGCGCTTGAGCGATATGACCACGGCGCGTGGCAACACCATCCATCGCTGCCACCAGCGCCGGTCACGCTGTATGCAATCCCAGGAAGCGATAAAATCTCACCATTTCCACCATGGTATTTTGAGCGCCTGGAAAGAATGGCGGAATTTTCGGTCGATGTGACGAAGGCCAATGGCCGTGTCGCCCAGATCGGCGATAACGACAACGGTCGCTTTTTCAAACTCTGCCCGATCATCGAAGAAGATGCAGGGGAACTGGTGGAGCAACATCTGGATCACCGGGCTACCGTCGCGGCGATCAACGCCTTGTTCGGGCGCGCCGATTTGGCCGTTTTTACCGGTCCCGAGATGGTCTTCGAGGGCGTTGTTGTCGGGGCCCTCGCGGGCGGGCAAGCCGTTGCCAGTTATAGAAGTGACGGGAATAGGCCGTTGGCCGTTGACTGCCATCTCGAAGTAGATTACGGCGACTGGCGGGTCACTGCCGAAACTATTATCGTGCCACCGGACCCGAGCATTTTCGATGGTCTGGAAGCCATCGCCTATCCGGATTTCGGTCTTTATATCTGGCGCGCACCGCGGCTATTCCTATCGGTACGTTGTGGTCCTATTGGTCAGAACGGCAACGGCGGTCATGCCCATAACGATCAATTGGCCGTTGAGTTGAATATTGATGGCGAGGACTGGGCAGGCGATCCCGGTACCTATCTTTACACACCCTCAGCTAAAGACCGTGACGCCTACCGTTCGGTTCATGCTCACGCCGCTCCGCGTATCGGCGAAGGTGAACCGGCAAGGCTCGATCTTGGCCTTTTTCGGCTTGGCGATCAGGCCAAGGCTCTCTGTCGTCGTTTTGATGCCGGTAGTTTTGAAGGGATGCATGTTGGTTTTGGGTACCCTGTGCACCGGCGGGTTACCTTTGGCAATGGCCATATCCATATTTTCGACGGTACCGGCGGAGAGGCCTCTCAAGCTGTCACCGTTACGGACGCGGCTTCTCTTAAGAAGCATTGGTCGCTGACTCTGCCGTTCTCACCGGGATATGGCCTTCGGGAACCGTTTTAGGAGGAATTGTGTGGGATTGCGATGGTGACTGTTGCCGCCAACGCCCAGGCCATCGCGATCCACCAATTCTGCCAGACGCCATATGAAACAGCCCCTACGGACAAATAGGCCGAGGCCGCTGCGACCCTGATGGCGATCTGGAATTTTGGCAGATCGGCATTGAGGATCGATTGGAAGATGGTCAGGATCAGGGCTGCGGCTATGATGATCCCCGGCCATCCCAATTCCAATCGAATTTGCAGGGCAGCGTTGTGTGGATGTAGCGGCATGATTTCCATGTTTGGGGCCAGACGAAAAGCGTCTTGCGGCAGATTGCGAGACGAATCCATTCCCCAGCCGAGTAGGGGATTTTCGGCAATCTTTGAGGTCACGAAGTCCCACATGAGGAGACGGTGTTCGACCGATGTTGGCGCATCCATGGCTAGGTTTTTCAAGCTTTCGGAATGCGAAAAATTTTCCATCACAGGTGGCGCCATGACAATAAGCCCGGCAATGATAACGCCTATGGCGAGCCCGGCCGGACGTCCAAAGGCGAACACAAGGACGAATGCAATCAGTCCTGAAGCGATGGACAACAGGGATGCGCCGCTCGACAGAAACAATAGGCCGCTTGCGACAATACCGACAAGCAAGACAGCCGCAGCCGGATGTATGCGAGACCACACGATCATCGCCACGGGCCAAAGAAGTAAGGCCATGATGACGGCGCCGTTGTTCAGTGTGGTCAGGGGATCGTTGAAATAGGACCCCCACAGGGAATCACCGGTTTGCTTGATGTAGATAAATCCGATCACCAAAGCGAGCAGGCCGAGAGTGTAACCGGCCATAAGGGCATTGTTCAGGCGTGCGCGAATTCTCGGGGAATAACCGTGGCTCGCATACAGCAGGCTTAATCCAGCAAGACAAAGAGCGAAAAGTCTAAGGCAAAGTATAAAAGCCTTGGGTTCGTTCAGGGCCCAAAGGGAGCTTATGGCGGCCCACACGATAAGGGCTGCGAGGGTAATGAGCGGTAGGCGAGGCAAGGCTATAGGAGGGCGGTTGGCGGAAATCCAGGCAACTAACCCGGCAAGCCCGGCCAAGGCGACAAGGACGGTTATACCCATGGAGGCCAGAACGCCCGTCAATCCTATGGACAGGCACAGCACCAACACGGTCACGTCGGCAAAACGCTCGATAGGGTTTTGCCGTCCGGAAAGACCTTGTGCGGAAGATTCCATCATCTATTCAATTCGATATTATTTCCAAGGGCAGGAAGATAATGGCCTTAATCCTTTGCTACCAGTTTAATCGATACCGAATTTATGCAATAGCGCAAGCCGGTTGGCGGTGGGCCGTCGTTGAAGACGTGGCCGAGGTGGGAATCGCAGCGTTTGCAGGTGACCTCGGTGCGCCACATGCCGAGCGTGTGATCTTCAATTTCTTCGACCATATCGTCGGGGCCGGTTTTGTTAAAGCTGGGCCAGCCGCAACTGGAATGGAATTTGGCGTCGGATGTAAAGAGTTCCTGGCCACAACAGACGCAGACATAGGTGCCCGGTGTATCGGTGGCATTGTATTTGCCGGTGAAAGGGCGTTCGGTGCCTTTGTCCCGGCAGATGGCGTATTGTTCCGGCGTCAGTTGTTGCAGCCATTCTTCCTTGGTCTTGATGATTTTGTCTATCATTGGCTTTTTCCTTTAAGTGCCGCCTGGACGTCTTCTTTAAAACCGATCAGGACTGTTGTATCGACTTCGAACACCGGCCGTTTGATCAGGGCTGGATGTTCGCTCATCAAGTTTGCGGCTTTGTTCGCATCGACGGCGTGCTTGTCGCCGTCGGCTAAACCCCGCCATGTGGTGCCGCGCCGGTTGAGAAGAATTTCCCAACCGAGTGCTGAAATCCAGCCGCTAATGGTCTCGCCGCTCAAGCCATCGGCCCGAACGTCTTTGAATGTGTGTTCAATGCCTTCCGCGTTCAGCCATTTTCGTGCTTTGCGGCAGGTGTCGCAGTTTTTCAATCCATAAACGATTATCATGGTAGTGGCGCTATGCTTCCGAGTTTGTTAAAACGATTCTAATCATAGATATTTATCACTGGAGTTGACAATGCTTGCCCTCGTATCGCCGGCCAAAAAGCTTGATTTCACCGAACTGGCGGCGCCGATGACCCACTCGCAACCGGATTTTCTGAAACGCTCGCAGGTTCTTATTAAGGCGGCACGGAAATTAAGTCGCGCCGAACTTTCCCGCCTGATGAAACTAAGCGACAATCTGACTGAGCTTAACTTCCAGCGTTTCAAGGCCTTCGCCCCGCCGTTCACCACCGCCAACGCCAAACAGGCGGTGTTGGCGTTCAGCGGTGATACCTACGTCGGCTTTGACGCCGCGAGTGTCAGCGAGGATGATCTGCTCTACGCCCAGGACCATCTGCGCATTCTGTCCGGCCTATACGGTCTGCTCAGACCGCTCGACCTGGTCCAGCCGTACCGGCTGGAAATGGGCTCGCGTCTGCAAAATCCAGAAGGCCCCGATCTTTATGACTTCTGGGGAGATGATCTGGCCCGGGCCATTGATCAGGCGGTTTCGGGCCATAAGGAAGCGGTGGTGATCAACTTGGCGTCCAATGAATACTTCAAGGCGGCGCGCCCCAAGCACATGAAGACACGGGTCATTACGCCTGTGTTCAAAGAAGTCAAAAACGGCGAGGCCAAGGTGCTCGGGCTGTTCGCCAAGCGGGCGCGCGGCATGATGGCGCGTTACATCGTGACAAAGCGCGTTGAGCAATCAGAAAAGCTAAAGAAATTCAATGACGGCGGATATGCCTATCAGGATCACCTGTCTGAGCCCGATAATTGGGTCTTCACACGCACAAAATAATCAGTCTTCGATAATTCTTTCACGCAGCCAGTTGCAGAATTGAAAGGCCAGGTCTCTTTCTACTTCTGTTCCCGAAACCTGCATTTGTCCCAGCTTATCGGCCACATCTTCGATGATTTGGCGATACTGGCGGGCGGTCATGGCTTCGACGCGCAGATCCGATGAAAGCCTGGTGATTTCATCGAGTAAGTCTTGCTTGCTGGCGGGTGTTTCGTGGCTCTTGACTTTTTTCGCCGGGTTCTGGCGAATATGTTTGATGCGCTCGGCGATAGGATCGCCAAAATTCAACGTCGGGGCGATGCATTGCACCTTTTTGTAATCGACTTCGCCTTCAAAAGTTTCAATCCCGGCGGCGCTCAATCTGTCGTTTAGCTCGACGCGCTTGATGCCCAGAAGCCGTGCCGCTTTGGAAATGCCGATTTTCTGTGCCACTTTGTCTTCTCCGACACCATTAATGCGTAAACTTTATCAGGCTTTGAGCGGGTAAGCGATTGCTTTGCAAATTTTAACGAAATCCCGCTTCGACATATCGCTCGCCAACGGGCTGTCGGGGTTTCGCTCGATAATGGCCTGATAGAGATCAGGGCCTTGCTCAACCAGTTCGGTGAGCTGCCAGGGGAAACGCTGAAAAGCGGTAACGGCGGAATCGATCAGGTTTTGGGTGTCATCGTTGCCATCGCAAATGATGTCGGCGATGGCCAGCAGCGCCGCCTTGGTCCAACACGCTTTGGAGACCTGATCGTTGTATCGTTCAAGCAAAGATTCACTTTCTTCGCCCAGTGAAAACAGGATTTCGAACTTGTCCGTCATGCCGCCCACGTAAAGTTCGTGAACCCGCAACAGGACCGGGTGCAGATTGACCGCAGCGCAATCCGTAGAGCCAGGACAGGTGTCGCATGATCGCATGGGGCCTCCTCGTTCTTTATATGATAGCCGTTATCAGAACATCATTGTCAAGAATGCGAGGTGGTGTAACAGTGCCGCGAGATTATTTTTGGAGGTTCTATCAATGTCACCGCCGACTCTGCAATTCGAGCGTGCCGAATACGATGCGCGTGTGAAGAAAACCCGCCTTGCCATGGAAAAGGCTGGTATTGAGCTTTTGATCGTCACCGATCCATCGAATATGGCCTGGTTAACCGGCTATGATGGCTGGTCCTTTTATGTTCATCAGTGCGTTCTTGTAACCCACGACGGTGATCCGCTGTGGTACGGGCGGGGGATCGACGCCAACGGCGCCAAGCGCACGACATATCTGCCCCACGCCAACATTCTTGATTATCCGGACCATTACGTTCAGTCGACCGAACGTCACCCCATGGATTATCTGTCCGGCCTGATCATTGATCGAAAGATGGGTGGGGCAACGATTGCCGTTGAAATGGATAATTATTATTTTTCCGCCGCCGCTTATGTCTCGCTCGTCAAGAATTTGCCAAACGCCACTATCAAAGACGCGACCGGGCTGGTCAATTGGCAACGGGTGGTGAAATCACCGCAAGAGCTGAATTATATGCGCAAGGCCGGGGGCATCGTTGAGGCCATGCACGCGAAAATTTTCGAGCTCACCGAACCGGGTCTGAAAAAGAACGAACTGGTCGCCGAAATTTACCGCACCGCCATTCGGGGCACGGCAGAGGCGGGCGGCGATTATCCGGCCATCGTGCCCTTGTTGCCCTCGGGCGAGGATGCTTCGGCTTCGCACCTGACCTGGGACGACAAGCCCATGCGTTCGGGCGAGGCGACGTTCTTTGAAATAGCCGGCGTCCACAAACGCTACCACTGCCCATTGTCGCGGACGATTTTTCTGGGCAAACCTCCACAAGATATTCTCGAAGCCGAAAAGGCGGTCCTGCAGGGCCTCGAGGAGGGCCTGCAAAAGGCCGTGGTGGGCAATACCTGCGAAGACATCGCCGCTGCCTTCTTCGCTGTGCTGAAGCGTCACGGCATCGTCAAGGACAACCGGGCCGGTTATTCCATCGGCCTCAGCTACCCACCGGACTGGGGTGAGCACACCATGAGCCTGCGCATCGGCGATAAAACAGAATTGCGCGAAGGCATGGCACTACACTTCATGCCCGGCCTGTGGATGGATACCTGGGGGCTGGAAATAACCGAAAGCATTATCATTGGTGCGACAGGACCGGAATGCTTGTCCGATGTCCCTCGCAAATTGATGATCAAGGACTAGGGATGACTGGTCTCAGGCGAACATGGACGGTGGCGGCTCCGGCTGTTTTTGTGCTGCTATGGAGTACCGGCTTTATCGGTGCCCGCCTGGGCTTGCCCCACGCCGAGCCATTCATCTTCCTGACTTTTCGTTTTTCCATCCTCGCGGTTTTGTTGTGCGCGGTGGGATTGGTCTGGCGCGCCCCGTGGCCGACAAGTTGGACCCAGGCAGGTCACCTGGCCGTCGTCGGTCTGCTGATGCATGGGTTTTATTTAGGGAGTGTTTTCTGGGCCATTTCAAATGGAGTCTCCGCCGCCGTCGCGGCCCTGATCGTCGGCATTCAACCGTTGCTGACCGCCGTCGCCGCCGGGCCTTATCTGGGCGAGAAAGTCAGCGCCCGGCAATGGATTGGGCTCGTGCTGGGTTTTGCCGGGGTTGCCCTGGTCGTCGGCGATGATCTGTTCCTGCACAGTGGCAGTGAGGTAGGGGTGATAGCCTGTATCGTTGCCCTTTGCGGTATCACGCTGGGCACCCTTTATCAAAAACGCCATGGCGGTAATATGGACTTACGTACCGGTTCGGCCATTCAGTTTGCCGCCGCCGCCGTGGCCATGTTGATCTTGACCCTTGTCTTTGAGGAAGGCCGCGTCGTTTGGACCGGCGAATTCGTTTTCGCTCTGTCATGGCTTGTCGTCGTGTTGTCCATCGGTGCCATGTCGTTGCTCTATCTGTTGATCAGGCAGGGGGCTGCAACAAAAGTAGCGAGCCTGTTCTATCTGGTCCCCCCGGTTGTCGCCATCGAGGCTTATTTCCTGTTCGGCGATACCATGACACTTTTTGATATCACCGGAATGATCGTCGCCATGAGTGCGGTGGCGCTGGTGTTGCGGGGTGGGAAATAATGGTCGTGGGAACGGCATTAATTGCCCGTTAGTCCCAAAAGTCGTCCTTCCCGATTGGCCGTGGCCTCGTCTGCGCCCTGCGAGAGCCGGAAGTCGGCCCAAATTTTGCCAAGTCCCTGTTTGGATCGACCGAATACCAGTAGCGGGAGATTGGCGCTATCGTTGACAATTGCGGCGAAGGTGGCGATGTCTTTTCCCGTCCCTGCCTTGTCATCGCCGGGAATGTTAAAGTAGCGCATGTCCAGGCTCTCGGTCTCGGCTCTGTGCAGGGTGGCGACGCTTGGCGGTGTGCCCAGGTCGATGACGGCGGCATATCCCAATCCCGCTAACTGGTCGATGCTGTTTGCGGCAAGGCCGCCTGTGGCGTCAAGATAGGGAACGGCTTCGGCAAGGCTTTTGACGGCAATGCCATATCCCATGGCTTGCGGTACTTTCATGGGCGAGGGCAGCAGTGGCCCACGGCCTTGTTGATATTCTTCAACGATAGGGTGGCCCTGGGCATCTATATCGATGGCGTCATCCGTGTCAGATGCTTCGCCGTCACCCCACCAACCGCAAGCAACCGCCGGTGAAGGCGGCATCAGGGCCAATAGTACAGAGAAAATGCAGGCGACAACAAACAGACACCGGTAACGTCCTTGATGGCTCATTATTCTAGCAGTGCCCTTCGGTTACGGGCGTCTGGATGCTTCCACCCTGAACGGATTTCACCAATGAAAGACGCCGGTTAATTTCACCGACCTCATCATCCAGGAAATTTCGCGCCAGTTCAATGATTCGACGGTAGAAGGGCAGTTCCGCACGCGCCAGAACTTTTTCGCAAAATGCCGGTGCCCAGCGACCGAGATGCCGATCAAAAAACTCACGTTCATATTCAAGGCAGTTCAGTGCTTTGGCTAATTCTTTTTCCTGCCATGCAACGGCTTCCTGTCGAGTAACCTCGGCGAGAAATTCGAGTTCGGTGCTGATGTGGTCGGGCAGTTCGTGGTAGTCGGGATCGTATGTGAAGCCGCAGGCCTCAATATAATTTTTGACCGCGATCGTGGCTTCGCCCAGAAGCCGTCCGTCATCTTCAATTTGTACGGATTCATGGGGCGAGACATGGCCGCCAGGGCCAAGGAACAAGGCCGCATATTCGACCGCCAAACCCTTGGCAAGTGCCGTCTCATCTGTCTCATCGGTATCGGAAAAACCAAAATCAAGACCGCCGAGGGCCTCCTGAAAGGATGGCGATCTCATTCCCTTGATCTGGGCTTCGGTTGGTTCTGAGCGGAATATCGTCGCCAGAAAACCATAGAGCCCGCTTCGTTCCATGGCCGTCCTGGCTTCGATTCCTGAGTCATCGATCGTAATGCCGTTGTTACTCGGTTTCGTCATGTTCTCAAACCTTAACCACCTTCACAACAGTGTCCATAAACCGCAACTGCCCATTGATCGGGTCTGGTGCGTTTGGAATGATCCAGTTTGGGTGGACACCGTTCTTCGTCCACCATTTGAGTTTATCACTGGCATCCGTGGACCCCAACGGGGCTTTATTGGCGGACGCGTAACGCCCATATTCCCAATGGCCGCAATGGTGCGAGATTGCTATCACGCCTGGTACAACTGCGGGTGTTACCCGGGCCTTCGTTGTGATCGCACCGACCGATGAGGTGACCTTGATGTCATCGCCATTTGCGATGCCCAGGCCTTCTGCCGTTACTGGATTAATCCAACCTGGATTGTCATGGAAGATCTCGGTCAGCCATTTGCAGTTTTGGGAACGGGAGTGAATCTGCGTGCTGACCTTGAAGGTGGTCAGGATTAGATCCTTTGGTCCCATCGCAAGATGCTCTGGAGCCTGTACCCAAGTGGGCAGGGGTGCCAGGCCTTTTTCCTCCATCAACGAGGAATAGAGCTCCATATAGCCCGATTTGTTGACCTTATCGGGTTTGAAGCCGGAATAAACCGTATCGCCGATGCGTTGCCCGACATAGGCCTTATAGGATTTCTTGGTGTGGACGTAACCCTGGGCCATGGCTTCTTCGGCGCTTGCCATATGGGCTTTCTTCCAATCCCAGTACGTGCCTGTCTGCGCGTCGAACACTACCGTGTCCTTCTCGTAGTCGGCAGGTTTCAGCACTTTCTTATAACTGAAGTATTTGGGTTTGGCGTTGGGGTCGTGCCAGACACCGTTCTGCTTCATATACTCGAAGCCGCCAGCTTCTTTGACGCCGGGGGTATGTTCGCAGGCATAGCGGACAAATTCTTCCTTGTTAGCGATGCCAAGAGGGAACCCCAATCGTTCGGACAGATCGCAAGCTACATCGCCAAAATCACGGGCCTCGCCCAACGGTTTGACCGTCGGTTGACGGAACCCGTATTCGGCAACCTGGTTAGGTGAAACCATGTCCTCGGTGTCCCAGCGTTCCAGATAGGTAGCATCGGGAAGGATCAAATCCGCCAACGCCGCTGATTCGTCATAGAACGGGTTCGAGCAGACCGTGAAGGGGATCAACGACTCATCTTTGAGGACGTCGATGTTTTCCTGAACCTCACCGTTGGCGTAGACCGGGGTGTAGCAGTACCACATGTAAATATCGGGCCTGCCGGCGCTGCCGTCCTTGATCATCTTAAGCACGTTGTGGCTCATGTGATGGTTCGGGAAGATTGCCGCACCCTTGAAGCCATCGACGATTTTCAGTTTGCGGGCCTTGGGCGCACCCTTCGGACCCTTGTAGTATTTCCACTTTGCGCCGACCGCTTTGCAGCGACCGCCCGGGTTGTCGATGTTGCCGGTTATCGAGGCCAGCATCTGGATCGCCCGTTCGGTATCGTGGCCGTTGTAATGGGCGACGGAACCACGGTAGTTGATGACGCAGCCCGGCTTGGCACCCGCAAATTCGCGGGCGATGGCGGCGATCTTGTCGGCAGGAACACCACTTTTTTCTTCCGCCCAGGCCGGCGTGTATTGGGCTAGGTGGGTCTTTAGCATCGCCACCTTTTCGGCAACGGAAGCGTTGTTGTTTGCCGTCGCCTTGCAGTACTTAAGGAATTCCTCGCCCTCACCCGCGTACAAATCTTCGCTCATGATGACGTTGCACATGGCCAAAACCACGGCTAGATCGGTGCCGGGTTTAATCGGCACCCATTCACTCGATTTGGCGGGGGTGTTGGAAAGCCTGACGTCGAAAGTCACCATGCGGACGTTGCGTTCCGCCATCGCCCACAACAGTCGATGCGCCGTGGGGATGTGGTTGGTGTGGGCTTCCAGCACGTTGCTGCCGAAGTTGAGCACGAAGCGGGTGTTGTCGAAGTCCCAGTTATCGTAGTGACCACCCCAGGTGAATTCCTGGGCCGTCCACTTGCCACCTTCGCAAATACTGGTGTGGTTGCCGACGGTGCCGGTTCCAAAATTCGCCAGAAGCAATTTGATGAGTTTGCTGGAACTGGATTTCATACGCCCGTAGTGGAACATCAGTTTTTCCGGGGTGCCGGCATCGCGAAGCGTTTGCATGCGCCCGGCCAGCTCTGTCAGCGCCTCGTCCCATGATACGCGTTTCCATTTTCCTTCGCCGCGTTTGCCGACACGGCGCATGGGATAAAGGATACGGTCAGGATCGGTCATTTGATTGACCCCGCCCTGGCCCTTGGCGCACATGGTGCCTTCTGTGCGAATGGAATTGGGTTGCGGTTCAATCTTGACTAGACGTCCGTCCTCGACATAGGCGATTGCCGGGCAGCGAGTCACACATTGCCAACATGCCGTTGGCACCGCCGTGCGCTCTTTAAGCGTTTTCGGCGAGAAGTCCTTGCCGCCTCTGATCGGCAAATCCTTGGCCGTCGCGATAGCGGCGTTGCCGGAAAATGCGCTTGTCGCGGCTGCGGCGGCACCCAGTTTGAAGAAGTTACGACGGTTTAGCATGTCAATCTCCTTAAATTCCAACCGGGCCGGTCATTTGGCCAGCGTATACAACAACATACCGCAACAGGAACCCGCCAATCAGGACGACCACAGGCACCAGTATTTCGACTCCACGCGGAGCGTAATATTCACGGTGATAAAGCAACTTGGGGATGACGTACTTGAGTTCGATAAGAACCGGTAGCAGCAACCCCACAACGACCACACCGAACCAGAACAACGTAGCCAGATCGCCGCCAGACAGGATGACTGAGACGGCTTCCTTGACGTTGCCGACGGTCAGGTGGGCGAACATGATGAACAGGAAGATGACCAGCAACTCGAAGCCGATCAGCATGGCGTCCGAAGCGGCGAGGATGTATCCGCCCTCTCCCTGTCCGGGTTGTTCAGTATTGTCGTTGTCGAACAACGCCCGCAGGAGAAGGATTCCAGCGACACCTGTGGACAGCGATGAAACCAGGAACAGCATGGCAAGAACCGGCGAGTTCCAGAATGGTCGAGCCGGCATGGCACCCAACAGCACGCCAGTGTAGACGGCGACAGCTATCCCTAAGGGAACACCAGCCCAGGCCAAACGCCGACGCAGGGTATCCCATTGATCCCCCGGTTTGCTGTCAGCAGACCAGAAGGTAAAGGCGTAGAGGAGGCTGGCGAGAATGAAAGCGTTGAGCAACCATGCACCGACGGACATCGGCGAAAGGTTGATGGTCAGGAACAGGTTGATAAATTTGAAGTAGTTTCCGACCTCGAAAGAGCCAAGCTCCAGGATCAGCATGCCGGTGCCGATAATGACCGGCAGCGGTGCCAACAGCGCCCCGTAACGGGCCAGTTTGAAATGTTGCTGCCCGAAGCCGCCACCGCCACCGCGCAAAAGAACCGATCCACTGACCGTGTAGGCTCCGGCGCCGAGTCCGGCGAGGAAGAAGTAACCGATAATCGGCAGTCCCCAATGGGTATGTTCAAGCATGACTATCTCCTTGCCAATTCTTTGCGATGCGTGGTCACGTCGATGTACTGACCGGCATAGCGGATGTCGCTTTCGTCCGAATGGTCTGCGTCGATATAGAAGACATTAGGCTTGGTGCCCATTGCCGGACGCAGAACCGTGACACGGTTGCTATCGAGAACCCTGGAAATTTCACTTTTCGGATCATTCAGATCGCCGAAGATACGGGCCCGGCCTGGACATGTGTTGACGCAGGACGGAACCACTCCTTTGGCAACCCGGTGCACACAAAAATCGCACTTGTCGGCGGCGCCGGTTATCGGATTGATAAAGCGCGCGTCGTAAGGACAGGCTTGCATACAGTATTTACAACCGATGCAAATGTCCGGATCGACGACGACGATGCCGTCTTCCGCGCGCTTGTAAGTCGCCCCGGTAGGGCAAACGCTGACGCACTGAGGTTCCGAGCATTGGTTGCAAAGCCGGGGCAGGAAGCCTCGACTGACATTCGGATAGGTTCCCTTTTCGGTGTACTCGACCCACGAACGGGTATTGCCCAGGGGAACATCGAATTCACTTTTGCAGGCGACACTACAGGCATGGCAACCCGAGCAACGCCGGGTATCAATGACCATTCCGTATTGTGTTTGGTGGCCGCCCACTGCGGCCTTGGCAGAAACCGGCAAAGCGCTGACCGTCGCGACGACGGCAGCACCTTTGCCTAAATTATTGATGATGTCTCTGCGTGTAATTGTGGGCGATAGAACCGTCATGGAGAGCCCTCCGTCACAGAAAGAATTTTACCGATTTGTCAGGAATATTCTAAATCTGCAATGACGAAAGGGGTGATGACCTATGTTAACACGCGGAAAAAATATATCGGTGAAACCACGTCCCTATAACGCCCGAAGACCGGCATCCAGTTCCTCGAGCAGGGAATCGGGATTTGCGACTGTTACCTGGCTGCCGGAAAAATGAATTAAACCTTCGGCCTCAATTTCATGGACAAGGCGTGAAAGGGATTCGGCCCTGATCCCCAACATGGAAGCAATGTCGCGGCGGGTCAGCGGAAGTTCCAGAAAAAGACTCCCGTCTTCAACGATGTGTCCACATCGTTCGCGCAGGATTATCAATAAATGAATGAACCGAATGCGGGCGGTCAGGGTGACGGACTCGAAAAAACGTTCATCGGCGGCACCGAGCGCCTTGGCGGTGCGTTTGAGAAACCCGGCACCAAGTTCGGGATTGCTGATGAGCAAGCGGCGCATGATCTTCGTTGGCAGAAAACACACCCTTGACGATTGGAGCGCCTCGGCTCCTGCCCGGTGGGGTTCTCCGGCCAGTAAGGGCCGGTAACCGAGCGTATCTCCTGGATTTGCCAATCGCAGCAGGACATGGCTGCCCTCGGCGTCAATTTTCCTTACCCCGACCAGGCCGCTTTCAACGAAATAGAGGCCATGACAGTCATCGCCTTCGTAGAAAATGGTTTCACCAGCAGTATAGGTTTTGCAAGTGACATTCTTGTTGAAGAGTTGAATTTCTTCCGGTGACAAGACCGCCCATTCCGTCCCCTCGGTAAATTTGCCGGAGAAGCAGCCGGTCTGGCTTTTAAAATCATTGGATTTCATTGCCAAGTCTTTAACCTGTCAATTTCAGTTCGGGGCTATGTATAGACTAAATCAGGAATTTTTTCGCCCAAAACCTTAATAATACGTCCGGGCAAAAAAATGGACCCCATGTGGGGTCCATTAAATTGGCTGGGGAACCTGGACTCGAACCAGGATTAACGGTGTCAGAGACCGACGTCCTACCATTAGACGATTCCCCATCTGAGCGAGGTTACATATCATAACAGAATACGCTTGTGTAGACGCATTTTTTACCTCATCGGCGAAATGGGCTGTAGTATTATGATATGAGCACTGAACTTCTCAACCAATCCGGCCATGTTTTCCAGATGTGGGCGACTTTCGCCCTGATTATTGGGACGTTGGCGCTGTACGTTTCGGAAAAGCTTTCCATCGAGGTCGCCTCCATTGGCGCCATCTGCATGATGATCGCTTTTTTCCAGGGCTTCCCGGTTGTTTCCGCAGATGGCCTGAACACGCTCAGCGCCGAGCGCCTGTTGCGTGGTTTTGCCAATCCGGCCCTGATTACGGTGCTGGCCTTGCTGGTCGTCGGTCAGGGCATGGTCAGGACCGGCGTGCTGGACCAGGTTTCCAGGATGGTGCTTGACCTGGGCCGCGACAAGGAATGGCTGTCGGTTGCCATTGTCATGGCCGTGGTGCTGGTGATCAGCGCTTTTTTGAATAATATTCCCGTCGTTGTTATTTTCATCCCGGTCATGCAGGTGTTATCGGACAGGTTTGGACGTTCCGCATCAAAGGTGATGATGGGCCTGAGCTACGCCGCCGTGCTTGGCGGTATGACGACGCTGATTGGTTCGGGCACCAATCTTCTGGTTTCCAGCGCCTTGCTGGAAATGGGCGAACAGGGCTTCGGGTTTTTCGATTTTACCATTCCGGGGCTGGTGCTTGCCGGGTCCGGGCTGCTGTACATTTTGTTTGTTTTGCCCTCGCAGTTGCCCGATAGAACTTCGCTTGCGCACCGCATCATGAGCCGCTCGCAGCGCCATTTCATGACCCAGATATCCGTCGCGCCGGGCTCCAGATTAATCGGCGCTACGGTCATCGGTGGCGTGATCAGTAATCTGGCCGACGTCCGCGTCCGCATGATCGTGCGCGGCGAGAAGGTTCTGACGCCACCCTTCCACGATGAAATTATCGAGGCTGGCGATTCGGTTACCGTCGCCACCTCCCGCCAGGCGTTGTCCAACGCCCTGTCCGACGACCCGGGCTATCTTCAGGCCGCCGCCGTGGAGCCGGGCGGGGAGGACGCCATGGAAGAGGGCGAGCGGGTGATGGCCGAGGTCATGGTCGCGCCTGCCTCATCCATGATCGGGCTGAGGCTCAGGCAAACCGGCTTTCAACTGCGCACCCGCTGTTTCGTTATTGGCGTGCAGCGCAAATCGCAAATGATCCGTTCCCGCCTCGCCGACACCGTTCTTGCCTCGGGGGACGTGTTGCTGGTGCAGGGCGAACCGACGGCTATCGAGGCCCTGCGCGCCGACCGTAACGTCGTCTTGATGGAATGGTCGACGGAGGAAATGGCGGTCCCCCACCATGCCAAACGGGCCGGGCTGATTTTCCTGGGTATCGTGGTGATGGCCGCATCGGGCCTGCTGCCGGTTGTCGCCGCCGCCCTGATGGGGGCCGTTCTTATGGTCTTGTCCGGGGCACTTAATTTGCAGCAGGCGTCAAGGGCCCTGGATTCCAAAATTCTGACGATGATCCCGGCGGCCCTGGCCATGGGTGCGGCGATGCAGGAAACCGGTGGCGCTCATTATCTGGCGCAAAGCCTGATGGCGGTTCTGAATGGCTCCAGTCCGGCGGTGATCTTGTCGGTATTTTTCGCCTTTACCGCGATTATGGCCAACATCATCAGCGCCAAGGCGACCGCCGTGCTGTTTACGCCCATCGCCATCGGGGTGGCCAGGGAAGCCGGAATCGACCCGCAGGTCTTCGCCATATCGGTGGTCTTCGCCGCCAACTGTGCTATCGCTACGCCCATTGGCTACCAGACCTCAATCCTGGTGATGGGGCCGGGACATTATCGATTCGGCGACTATTTCCGCGCCGGAGCCCCCTTGATCGTCATCCTGTGGCTCGTCTTTTCCCTGTTTGCGCCGTGGTATTACGGGCTTTAGAGCAGTTTTCCAAATAAGTTTTGGCTTTGTCAGAATCGGTGGTAAATACGACATTAAGTGTTATTGGTAACGCCTTCTTGGGGCGAGTCTAGGCGCTTTGGAAAGTGACGATGCGGCCTTATCAATGATGCTTTATCATCAGGTAGTATAAATAATTTCTTCTGCGGCGGGAATGAGCCGCCAGTGAATGCGGATGTAGCTACCATTATTCCAAGTAAAATAAATATACCCGCTGGTATTGCACTAAGTAGCAATACTGCTTGTGCAAACCCCATACTAGAAATAGTCTGAATAATATTATTGTCAAAATTTGGAATAATATGTCGAGAAATATAGATCAACGAAGAAGTAGATATACCCAGACAAGTTATAAATAATCCACCTGTGAATGTTACTCCATTAAATTCTGTTTTCAATTTTGAATCTATCGAAACTGAATCAAATGGCAAAAATTGCGGGAGAAGGAATGGTGGTAAATCATCAGCCACGATTTGGAATTTGAAATCTTTTTCTTTTACTTCGCCGTTCAATAGTAACTTTGCGATGAAGAAATCTTTTTTGTTTAACACTGGAAAATCAAAAAAAACGTTCTTCTTATTTTGACTTATCTCCAAATTTACTGTTCGCCCTTCAGGAGCCACATGTAAAAGGGAAGCATCGAGAAGAGTTGCGCCATCTGGAATTTCTAGAGAAAGAGGCTCAATTACATCCCGGATTGCTTTTTCTCCAGTATTGGCAATCAAAAATTCTATTTCATAAAGAGTTTCAATAAAGTGCTCCTGATATTTTATTTCGAGAGCCTTGCGTACAACGGAGTCAATCCCGCGTAGTGGTGACGAAGAAAAAACAATGTAAGGCGTAAGAGATTTATCAAGAGAACGTTGAAAATAATGCCTAGAGAAAAAGAACGTACCAATAATGCCAACTAAGCCTACGGTTAAGGTAATCCAATTACCTTCCATGATTTATGCCTTCCCTTAATGTATCTCTCAGGAATTAAGTGAAATTCTTTTGTGTTCCTCAACCTAAAACTGAACGTAAAAAATGCCAATCTATTTTTAAACAGCACAAGGAAAACCCATATCCAAGAAAATCCATATCCGCCAATTGCGCCATCGCTACGCCCATTGGCTACCAGACCTCAATCCTGGTGATGGGGCCGGGACACTATCGATTCGGCGACTATTTCCGCGCCGGAGCCCCCTTGATCGTTATCCTGTGGCTCGTCTTCTCCCTGTTCGCGCCGTGGTATTACGGGCTTTAGAACGGAATTTCCCAACAGTTATTGACGCAGTGCAGCATTGCACCTATAAGCGCGGTGGGCCAACGATCCCCAACGATCGTCAGCTCTTCTGTAAGGAAGGGAGATAAATATGAATCCGCAACAGAAGCCGGACATGCGTCCGGCGAATCCCAATTTTTCATCTGGCCCCTGTGCCAAACGTCCCGGATGGTCCGTGGACGCCCTTAGTGATGCCCTGATCGGTCGTTCGCACCGTTCAGGCCCCGGCAAGGCCAAACTGGCCGACGTCATAGAGCGCACCCGCGCCGTTCTTGGCATTCCCGAGGATTACCGTATTGGCATCGTTCCCGCATCTGACACTGGCGCCGTAGAGATGGCGTTATGGTCACTGCTCGGTGCACGCGGCGTCGATATGCTGGCCTGGGAAAGCTTCGGTGCCGGTTGGGTATCGGATGTCAGCAAACAGTTAAAGCTGGATGATGTGCGCACCCTGGACGCGCCTTACGGCCAGTTGCCGGATTTAAGCGCTGTCGATTTTTCCCGTGATGTGGTTTTCACCTGGAACGGCACCACGTCCGGCGTTTGCGTACCCGACGGCGACTGGATTGATGGCGGTCGTACTGGCTTGACCATTTGCGACGCTACATCCGCCGTCTTCGCTTACGATCTGCCGTGGGACAAGCTCGATGTAACGACTTATTCCTGGCAGAAGGTGATGGGCGGAGAAGGGGCTCATGGCATGTTGGTTTTAAGCCCCCGCGCCGTTCAACGCCTTGAAAGTTATACTCCGGCATGGCCGCTTCCGAAGATTTTCCGTCTAACAAAGGGCGGTAAATTGATAGAGGGCATCTTCCGGGGCGAGACCATCAACACACCCTCGATGATTGCCGTCGAGGACGTCTTGGATGGTCTTAAATGGGCCGAGAAAATCGGCGGCAGGGCGGCATTGATCACGCGCAGCAAGGCCAACCTGGCAGCCATCGAGGCCTGGGTCGAAAGGTCACCCTGGGCCGGGTTCCTGGCCACAGATAAAGCCAACCGTTCACGCACTTCTGTTTGCCTGTTGATCAATGATGACTGGTTCGAGGGACTGGACGCGGATGAGCAATCTGTCGTTATCAAATCGCTCGTCAAGAAGCTGGACGGGGAAGGGGTCGCCTACGACATCGGCGGCTACCGCGATGCCCCTGCCGGTTTAAGGCTGTGGGCCGGTGCCACTGTTGAGACCGCCGATCTTGAAAAAATATTTCCCTGGCTTGACTGGGCGTTTGCCGCCGTTAGATCAAACTTCCCTTAAATGACTTCCATTTAAGGGAAGATAATTTGATCGATATTAATGAATCAGGGCAACTTATCTGCGTTCAAGGAACGCAGGTTGCCCTTAGCCGATATGGAGTCCTGAAGATATGCCTAAAGTTCTGATTTCCGATAAAATGAGCCCACTTGCCGCCGAGATTTTCACCAGCCGCGGTGTTGAGGTTGACGTAAAGCCGGGAATGAGCCCGGAAGAGTTGATTGCCTGCATCGGCGAATATGACGGTCTGGCCGTGCGTTCGGCAACCAAGGCGACAGCCGAAATTCTGGCGACGGCGAAAAACCTGAAAGTTATTGGTCGCGCCGGTATTGGCGTCGATAATATCGATGTCGCCGCGGCGACGGCGGCGGGTGTGTGCGTTATGAACACCCCGTTCGGCAATTCCATCACCACCGCCGAGCACGCTATTGCCATGATTATGGCGCTGTCCCGGCAAATTCCTCACGCCAATGCCTCGACCCACGCCGGAAAGTGGGAAAAGTCCAAATTCATGGGCGTTGAAATTATGGGTAAGGTTCTCGGTATTATCGGCTGTGGTAATATTGGCGCGGTCGTCGCCGACCGGGCGCAGGGTCTGAAAATGCGGGTTATCGCCTTTGATCCGTATCTGTCCCCCGAACGGGCCGCAGAACTGGGTGTCGAGAAAGTCGATCTGGATGATCTGTTCGCCCGTGCCGACTTTATCTCGCTGCACACACCGCTGACCGACGTCACTCGCGATATTATCAACGCCGAAGCCATCGCCAAAATGAAGCCGGGTGTACGTATTATCAATTGCGCCCGTGGCGGACTGATCGTCGAAGCTGACCTGAAAGTGGGGCTTGAAAGTGGCCAAGTAGCTGCCACCGGACTTGATGTGTTCGCTCAGGAACCAGCGACGGAAAACGCCCTTTTTGGCATGGATAACGTCATTGCGACACCGCATCTGGGCGCTTCAACCAGCGAAGCCCAGGAAAAAGTCGCCCTGCAAGTGGCCGAACAAATGGCCGACTATCTGATTTCCGGGGCCGTTACCAATGCGCTGAATATGCCATCGGTGACAGCGGAAGAAGCGCCGCGCCTGAAACCCTACATGTTGCTGGCCGAACAGTTAGGCAGCTTCGCAGGGCAGCTTACCGAAAGCGGCCTTGAGGGTGTTACCCTGGAATACGAAGGGCACGTCGCCGAATTGAACACCCGGCCCCTGACCGCTATCGTATTGCAGGGCTTGCTGTCGCCGCTGTTGGAATCGGTCAATATGGTCAACGCACCGGTGATCGCCAAGGAACGTGATATTGATGTTACCGAGGTCAAACACGAACGCGCCAGCGCTTATCAGACCTTGATCAAGCTTACAGTAAAGACCGAAAAGCAAAGTCGATCTGTTTCCGGCACCTTGTTTGCCGGAACCCATCCGCGCATTGTCGAGATCAAGGGCATTCCCATGGATGCGGAACTGGGAGCGAACATGCTGTTCATTACCAATAAGGATACGCCGGGCTTTATCGGATCGCTTGGCACAACCTTGGGCAATGCCAACATTAATATCGCGACCTTCCATCTGGGACGGGCCGAAGCCGGCGGCGACGCCATCGCGCTGATCGAAATTGACGGCGCCCCCGATGAACATGTGATGGACGCTATTTGCAAGTTAGAACAGGTGGTGCAGGTAAAGTCTCTGACGTTCTGACGGGGCAGGCGTCACGCCGTCATTATTAATGGCGATAGGGGGGGGCGGTTTCAGCTTCCCCCTAATGATGCTTTAATTTTCCCCTGGTGGATTTCAATTCGATTTCGTCCACCGTGCTTGGCCAGATACAAGGCGTTGTCGGAATTGGCAATAATGCTTTCCAATGACAAGCTGGTGTCCTCAAGTGAAGCGATACCGATGCTTGCGGTCACTTTGATCTTGCCTTTCAAGGTTTCGATCACGGTCTCTTCAATCGTCTTTCGCAGACGCTCCGCAAGCTTCGCACCTTCCTTGAGCGCCGTTTCGGGCATGACAACGGCGAATTCCTCGCCGCCAACCCGGCCAACGATGTCGGTTTCACGAAGTCCTTCCATAATGACGCGCCCGATGACGACAAGCGCCGCATCCCCGGCCTCGTGCCCCAAGGTGTCATTGACTGATTTGAAGCGGTCAACATCGACCATGGCAATGACATAGGGGTGGTTATAGCGACGGGATTGGGCATCAATAACGTCAGCGTATTCGAAAAAGGCGCGACGGTTGTTGAGGCCCGTCAGAACATCGGTGCGGGCCTGCTGCTCGGCCTTTGTTTTGGCTTCTTCGAGTGCCAGGGTCCGTTCGGAAACCTGATTTTCCAGTTCCCGGTTCAGGGTCGCAAGATCGTTCTGGTTCTTTCGCGATTTATAAAGGGCTGCCGCAAGGTGGCGGTTGGACATTGATATAGCGGCGATGGATGTGGAGACGGCAAGAATGACTGTCATCGTATAAGTGAGCCATGCTGGCAAGAATGTATCCGAAACGTTGAAATCAATGGCAAAGACCCTGCCACCGTAAATAAAACTGTAGGCGGTCAGAACCATCATTAGAACCATGGTCCCTGCGAAAAATATACCGAGGCGTTTTCCAAACAGGACGGTGGCAAGCACTGGCGCGGCAAGCAGCATCGGGTTGGCTCCGGCGATCATGCCAAATTCCCAAAAACCGATAAGTCCAATAAAAAGGAACAGTCCAACAATGCCTCCTGCACGAATGCTATAGGGAACGGATTTGCGGAAGAAAAACACCACCAAGATTAAGGCTGTTGCCGCAATGTGAACACCCATCATCCACTGCCAGCCGATATTTACGGATCTGTAAACACTTGCCGCGCTCGCCGGTATCGCCAAAACCGCCATTGCAACAAGCATCAAGTCGCAAATTCGCGAACGAACCTGCCTTAGGTCTTCGTTCGCTTCGTTGTTGGATAGATCTGATTCCATAGGGATCAATACTATATGTAATTTCGCGTAGCTCGAAATTTACCGTTTCTTGTTATCGAAAGCGAATCCGGTATTGCCATGGATAATAACAATTAAACATGGAAAAAGGCCACGAGACTTTATTCAGGAAGGATCGACGGTAAGCAGGATACTGTTGGCGTCAATTTCAAGCTCAGGATAGCGGTTGTGCAGGTCTTTCAACGCTTCGGGGACGCTCATTCCACGGGGGGCTCGCAGTCGTTGAACCTTGACGTTCAGGTCTTTCATGAAGATGTTTTCGATCACCGCGTAGCCTGAACGAACAATGTCCGCTGATACTTCCTCGCTGGGATCGAAGACGATCACTTCATCAAATTCTTGTTCCAACTGGGGCATAGAGGCGTCTATCGACGACATACCGTAGTTGGTAATCAGGTACAGAAAAGCACCGACGAAAACACTTAACAGAACCCACAATGGAATATGAATCTGTTCGGAATTCCGGGGCGCGGGAACCAGGGAAAAAAGCGGCCGCAGGAATACCGGCATCCGCGAGCGCCACCAACCGGCAGACCGCGTCAAGGCATCCCGGCGATCAGAACCATTGCGGCGCTCAGCGTTTCGCCGGTCAGTTTTGACAAACGTTGCAACGGCTTCTCGCCGGTCAATAAAACGTCGTGTACCCTGGCTTCTGATGACGGTTTCCATGCCAAATCCATAAAGATGCCGATTCTCACCATGAACATGCCAATAAATCCTTACCAATTCCTTACAGGGGGGGGTTATTGGTCGAATTTTGAGATCCGTTCTGCTGTGGCCGGGTCAAGGAACCCCCGTACGGTGGCGTCGGTTTCAAGTTTCATAGCGCCTTGGGTATCTAAGTGGCAGGCCCGATTGATGACGCCTTTTAAGTCGCGAACGGCTTGTTCGGGTAACGCGGCAATGCGCGCCGCCGCGATCATGGTTTCTTTCATCAGGTCCGCTTCAGGCACGACCTTCCAGGCCAGTCCCCAGTCCAGGGCCTGTGCGGCGTCGAAGCGCTCGCCGAATAAAATTAATTCTTTGGCTTTTCGTAGGCCGACAATTTTCGGCAAAATCGTGGTTATCGCCCCGGTGACGAAAACGCCGAGGGAAATTTCAGGGAAAAAACACCGTGTTCCTTCGGCTAGAATTGCAAAATCGCAATTGATCAACCACTCCAGACCTCCACCGACGGCCCATCCATGAATTGCCCCGAGCACTATTTTATCACCCAGGACTATTTCCCGGGTGATGTCCTGGATGGACTCGATATAGGCGCGGGTTTCATCTTCCGTACCGACTTGGGCATCAAACTCTTTTAAATCATCACCGGCACAAAAGGCGGCCCCTGCACCGCTGATGATCATGACCCTGGTTTGCGGGTCGGCGTTTCCTTGCCTAAGGGCCGCTAGAAAATCGCCAAGCAATTGCGGGTTGATGGCGTTTAGACGTTCTGGCCTGTTCAGGATGATGCTGCGGATGGCGTTATCGCATTTCGTAATCACTGTGGAAGTCATGTCTTTTTCCTTCTATGTCCTGATAACCCGGCGGGTTTTGCCTTCGCTGCGGGGCAGTGCGCCGGGTTCAAGCAAGGTAACCTGAGCGGTTGCGCCAAGATCAGCTTTAATGGCCTGGTTGATTTCTTCTGTAAGGCGCGGTGTTGCGCCAACCCCTGCGGCCAGTTCGGCTTCCACTGGCAATATGTCGTAGGGGCCGGGGCCGTCGAGGACGACCCGGTATTCACTGGACAGTTCCTTGAATTTGTTGAGTGTGGCCGCCAGCCCGGTTGGGAAAATATTAAGGCCCCTGACGACAATCATGTCATCGTTGCGCCCGACGACCCTGAAGCGCGGCGCGGTCCTGCCGCAAACGCAGGCTTCGTTTATGGCGGTCAAGGAAATGATGTCGCCGGTTCTGAAACGAACCAGCGGTTGGCACTCTTTCTCAAGGTGGGTCAGTACCAACTCACCGCTTGCCCCGTCGCGCCAGTCAATGGGCTCGGTCGTGTCCGGGTCAATCAGTTCCGGGTACAGAACATCAAGGGCGACAAAATGAAGGTCGTTATTGTGTGCGCATTGGGATGCAAAATTACAATACACGTCCGAAACGCCGTAATTGGCATTTCGGACCTTAAAGCCCCAAACGTCTTCCAGTCGTATGCGGTAAGCCGGATCATCAAGGCCCGCCTCACCACCGAACAGGCCCAGTTTCAGTCCCAAATCACGAGGGCTGAGGTTTGGAAAACAGTCAGCCAAAACCTGTTCGAGCACCTTAGGGTAAGACGGCGTACACGAGATCGCGGTGATGTTAAGTTCCTGGATTGTCCGGATCAGCCGCTCGCTGTTGCCAACCCCAAAAGGAACAACCATTGCCCCTGTCGCTTCAAGCGTACAGTGATCGGTAAACCCGCCCATCCACATTTGATAATTCAGGCAATGGACGACCCGGTCTTGCGCTCCCAGGCCCGCAGCGCTTTGCGCCCGGCCACCGATGTCCGCCGTTTGCAGAGCGTCAGCGGCGCTTAAGGCAAGGTTCATGGCCTGCCCTGTGGTCCCAGATGTTCTGTGCAAGCGGCTGACCTGCTGTTCAGGCGATGCAAGATAATCACCGAAGGGCGGATGGTTTTGCTGTGACGTTCTGAGCATTGATTTGTCACTTAATGGCAGCAGGGGCAAATCGTCGAGTCGATCTGGCGGCGTAGCGCCCTGCCATAACGCCTGGTAAAACGGCGAGGAGGCGGCAACATAACGTGCCTGTCCTTCCCAGCGTTTCTGTTGGGATTTTTTAAGGTCAGTTAAATCCATAAAGTCAGGCGTCATAGCTGTGCCTCCGCGCTCATGGCCAGTCTTCCTTCGGGCGTTTCGGCCCAGAGGATCAGGCGGTCTTGACCGTCAAAACGAAGGGCGATGGTGAATGGTTTGTCGACGAAAAGCGGCGACAGGGCCCGGTAGGAAAATTTTGCAAGCGCCCGTTTCCCGGCCCGTCGCGTCGCAAGGTCGAGTAATAAAGTCGCCGTTAGTGGGCCATGGAAGACCAGATCCGGATAGCCCTCAACATCGCGGCAGTAATCGGCGTCGTAATGAATTCTGTGACCATTGAAGGTCAACGCCGAATAGCGGAACAACAACACCGGATCCGGGATGACGGTCTCGCGCATTTCGGCTCCCCCTGGCGGTAGCGGTGCGGACTGTGTGACCGCTGTGTCCTCACGGTAGACGATGTCGTGATCTTCGATCAAACGCAGCTCGTCGGCAACGAACAATTCATGACGCACGGTGACAAAACACAGTTCGCCGCTGCGACCTGATTTTCGTTCGATCTTGCTGATGCTGGAGACTTTATTGACGCTCTCGCCAATGCGAATGGGCTTGCGGAAATCAAAACACCCTCCCGCCCACATGCGGCGCGGCAGGGCGACGGGTGGCAGAAATTCCCCAAGCGCCGCATGGCCGTCCAGGCCAAGATCGCCACGTGGAGTGGGCTTAAGAAAATACAGCCAGTGCCAGGCGGCAGGCAGCGGGGTGCCGTCTCGGGGAAGATCGGCGCTACCGCCAAGCGTTGCGGACATCATCGCCATTGGGTCAGGGCGTATGACAGCGCTATGGCGTTCGCTACGTCCGATCCACGATTTCAGGGTTTCGATGTCAAGGGTCGTCATTCCTTAAGACAAATCAAGCGACAACAGGGTTACTTCCTTGGTGTCGCCCTCGGTCTGCTGGGTGCCGACGGGGACAAAATCAAAACGCGCGTGAAAAGCCATGGATTGCGGGTTCGGAGGCCGGGAATTGACCTCGCAGGTCAGGCGCGGTGCGTGGGTGCGGGCGGTTTCGATAACATCCTGATAAAACAGGCTGCCAAGCCCCTGGCCACGGGCATTTTCGGCGATGACGATGCGGTCAATATAAAAGAAATCGTCGAATGCCTTTGAGAACCAACGGTAATTGGTGCTGGCGTAATCAAGGCCGGGTGTGAGCGCGATCAGGAACCCCTTAACCACGCCGCCCGGTTCACCGGTAACCTTGAAATAGGCAGCTTGCTCGAGAAATCGCTGCATATCCTCTATCGTTACAGAACTGACATGGGGCAGGGCTCGTTGGTTTAGGAGCAGGATTTGGTCAAGATCGTCTAAAACGGCGTTTCTGATGCTCATAAAACCAATCCTATTGTCTATCAGGGGTTATTTAACTCTGCAATTTCCGACTTTTCCGGATTGTGAAAAACACCACTGAATTTGGGGTTGCGTCTGACCCCTTAAAGGGTTCTAAATACTGGTTACAAAGCCTGAAATCAACGGGTGAACTTCAATGGGAGAGTTGTGAATGGTTAAAGTCCTCCACATCGATGCTAGTCAATGCACCGGTTGTCATCAATGCGAGATGGCGTGCAGTTACCATCATGAGGGGGTTTTTAACCCGTCTAAATCGCGCATCAAGATCTTTAATTTCAAGGAAACGGGCCGGAATGTACCCTATGTCTGCACCCAGTGCGCAGACGCCTGGTGCCTGCAGGCTTGCCCCGTCGATGCCATTTCGGTCAACGCCGCAACCGGTGCCAAAGAGGTTTCGCCAACACTGTGCGTCGGTTGCAAGGTGTGCACCATCGCCTGTCCATTCGGAACCATCAACTACAATTCTGTATCGACCAAAGTTGATAAGTGCGATTTGTGCGGGGGCGATCCTGACTGTGTCAAGGTCTGCCCAACCCCGGCGCTTACATTCGTTGAGGCGGATCAGGCGGGCATGGACAAGATGCGTTACTGGGCGGAAAAAACGGACGCCGGAAATCAGGCGACAAGTTAAGAGCAAGGATAAAATACTGGCTTTATCAAGGGAGGAAAAACTATGGCTTGGACAAAAAATGTATTACGCGTGAACCTGACAAACGGGACGTGCGCAAGTGAACCGCTGAACATGGAATGGGCCAACAAATATCTTGGTCAACGCGGGCTTGGTACGAAATATTATATTGAAGAATGTGATCCCAAGGTCGACCCCCTGTCACCAGAAAACAAAATGATAATCGCCACCGGTCCCTTGACCGGAACCGCCGCGCCCACATCGGGTCGCTGGTCGGTGATCACCAAGGGCGCGCTAACGGGCGCTATCGCGTGTTCAAATTCGGGCGGTTTTTTTGGCGCTGAATTGAAGAACGCCGGTTGGGACATGATTATCTTTGAAGGAAAATCGGCTGGCCCGGTTTATCTGGATATCAACAACGACAAGGCGGAACTCAAAGACGCCTCGGCTCTTTGGGGGAAGTCCGTGTGGGACACCGAAGACGCGCTGCGCGAAATTCGTGGCGACAATGATATCCGTTGCGCTTCAATCGGTCAGGCTGGCGAGTCGCAAGTCCTTTTTGCCGGCGTCGTCAACGACAAAGATCGCGCCGCCGGGCGTTCCGGCGTCGGTGCGGTGATGGGCTCCAAGAACCTCAAGGCGATTGCCTGTCGCGGCACCATCGGTGTTCAGGTTGGCGATCCCATGAAGTTTATGATGGCGGCTGGCGCCTGCAACCAGATTTTGGCCGATAACGCGGTTACCGGCGAAGGTCTGCCGACCTTCGGCACCCAGGTGCTGATGAATGTCATCAACGAGACCGGCGCGCTGCCGACCCATAATAGTGCCGATGTGCAGTTCGATGGCGCGTCGAAAATTGGTGGCGAAGCCATGGCCGAACCACGCGAAAGTGATGGCAAGGCCAATCTGGTTTCCAACGCTGCCTGTTTCGGTTGTCCGATTTCCTGTCAGCGCGTCTCGCAGATGGACCCTGAGCATTTCGCCGTTAAAGGGCAGCCCAAGTATCATGGCAAGGAAGGCGGACTTGAGTATGAAGCCGCTTGGGCCCTGGGTGCTGCGACCGGCGTATCCGATTTGGAAGCCCTGACCTATTGTAACTACATCTGCAACGAATACGGCATGGACCCGATTTCACTGGGCTCGACCGTTGCCGCCGCTATGGAGCTCTATAAAACCGGTGCGATCACCGACGCCGACACCGGTGGCATTGCGCTGGAATTCGGTAGCGCCGAAGCGCTTTGCAAAATTTGCGATCAAACTGGACTTGGCGAAGGCTTCGGCAAGGAAATTGGCCAGGGCTCGCGCCGTATGACCGAAAAGTATGGTCATCCCGAACTGTCGATGACGGTCAAAAGTCAGGAATTCCCGGCTTACGATCCCCGTGGCATTCAAGGTATGGGGCTGACCTACGCGACATCCAATCGCGGTGCTTGCCATCTGCGCAGCTACACTGTCGCCTCGGAAATACTTGGCATTCCTGAAAAAACCGATCCGTTGACGTCGGACGGCAAGGCCGGATTGGTCAAGGCCTTCCAGGACGCGACGGCTGCCGTCGATTCCATGGGGCTGTGTGTGTTCACCACCTTCGCCCTGACCCTGGACGATTTCGCGCCCATGGTCGATGCCGATCTGGAAGGCGATTGGAGTTCAGAAGTCTTGCTGCAAGCTGGTGAGCGTATCTGGAACATGGAGCGCAAGTTCAACAATGACGCGGGCTTTACCGCTGCCGACGACAAACTGCCCGAGCGCTTGCTCAAAGAAGCGGCCAAGACCGGCCCGGCGGCAGGCAAAGTCAGTGAACTTGGCAAGATGTTGCCTGAATACTACGAGCTGCGCGGCTGGACACCCGAAGGTGTTCCGTCAAACGAAACACTCAGCCGTCTCGACCTTTAGAGGCTGTTAAAGGATACCCCCACACCCTTTACCAAGGGTGTGGGGGATTCTTTTTTTAGCGCAGCCTGCGCTCGCAGAGCACAGATAAGTTGCCCGAAACATTTTATGGATCGATCAAATTATCTGCCTGATAGGCGGTTTGACCTGAGGTAAGAACATATGCAATACGTGATTGTTGGCGCCGGACCTTCTGGCGTCACCGCTGCAGAGACCTTGCGTAAAGTAGACCCTGACGCCACGGTGGTGCTGGTGGACGGCGAAAAGGACCCGCCATATGGCCGCATGGCGATCCCTTATTTTTTGACCGGAAAAGTACCCGAAGAAGGGGTTTATCTGCGCAAAGGCGAAAACCATTTTGAAAATTTGGGCATCACGTACATTCAGGATAGGGTCAAAGGCGTCAGCCCTCAGGATAATACCCTAAGCCTGGAATCCGGCGAGACCGTCTCCTTCGACAAAATTCTCATCGCTACCGGATCGCACCCGATCAAGCCACCCATCAAGGGGCTGGACCGACCTAACATCCATCATTGCTGGACCCTGGAAGATGCCCGCAATATCGCCGCTATTGCCGGTGAAGGCGTCGACGTGGTGCTGATGGGGGCCGGTTTTATCGGCTGTATCATCATGGAGGCACTGGCCTTATCGGGGGCTAATTTGACGGTTGTTGAAGCCGAGGACCGCATGGTTCCCCGGATGATGGATCAAACCGCAGGCAATATGATCAAGGACTGGTGCATCGAGAAGGGCGTCAACGTGCTGACGTCGGCGCGGGTAAATTCAGTGGATGAAGAAAATGGACGACTTTCGGTCCATGTTGATACCGGCGAGACCATCGCCGCCGATCTGATCGTGGTTGCCACTGGCGTTCGACCCAATGCGGGTTTTCTGGAAGGCAGCGGTGTTGAGATCGAGTCCGGCATCAAGGTCGACAACCATTTGAAATCCTGCGTCGATAACATTTACGCTGCGGGAGATGTTGCCCAGGGGCCGGATTTTTCTACTGGTGAGTGGTCCGTTCACGCGGTCCAGCCAACCGGTGTTGAACATGGCCGTGTCGCGGCCCTGAACATGGCCGGGAAGGCCCTCGATTACCGGGGTAGCCTGAATATGAACGTGCTCGATACGCTGGGTCTGATTTCATGTTCCTTCGGCTTGTGGCAGGGTGTTGAAGGCGGACAAAGCGCATCCATGCTGGATCCGGAAAATTATCGCTATACCTTGCTCAATTTCGATGGTGACTTTCTGGTCGGAGCCCTGTTGATTGGCCGTACCGAGGGTATCGGCGTGATCCGCGGGCTGATCCAGACCCGTGTTAATCTGGGGACATGGAAAGAACGCCTGATGGCCGATCCAAATTTACTTGTGCAAGCCTATATTGATTGTACCCGTGGTGATGCCAATGAAGATTATTCTTAAACTTTACGCGGCGCTGGGGCAGTATCTGCCAGATCACGCGGTGCGCAACGAGGCGGAGATCGAAGTCGCAGCAGGAATCACCCTTGAGACCGTTCTGAAAGATCACAACGTGCCACTGGAACACTGCCATCTTGTTCTCGTCAATGGCTTCTATGTGGCCCCTAGCGAACGCGCCGACAAGATTCTTGTAGAAGGTGATGCTCTTGCCGTATGGCCGCCTGTCGCGGGGGGATGAATATGTCCAGCCCGGTCATCATCAATAAAGAAATGGGCATCACTCATCAGGAATTTTTCCGCAACATCCCGCGCGCTCTGAGTACCGACGATTTCGTAAAAGAAGCCGACCGGATTATTTTGGCAGACGGCGATGAAAGTTTGGAAATCTCAATTTCAGAACAATCAGAGCGCCGGATCGCCCTGTTCGTCCTGCCCGTCACCCACGTCACCCTGACCTTCAAGGGCTACACGGAGGCCGCCGTTAAAAAGACGATGGATAAATTCGACCGCGCCTTTCAGCGGGGCGGGGGGTAAGTTTTTGTTTCTGCAAACCTGCACCGACAAAAACAGCTAAGCAGCTTACCGAAAAACCATTACGGTTGGTTTTGGGCTGGCACCAGGCGGAATCTGTGCGATATGCAAATCTATTTTCAACGCTGGCAGGCGCTGCCAGGTAACGTTCGAGGGTCGCTGATTGTTCTGATCGCGTCGCTGGCCGCGGTGGTCATGTCTTCCCTGATTAAGCATGTGGGCCAAACCATTCCGGTGATCGAAATTCTGTTCGTTCGCCAGATACTCGTGTTGATCATTATTTCGCCGGTGATCTTTCGAAATCTGGGCACGGTGTTCAAGTCCGGTATTTACGGCATGCATTTTTTTCGTGCCTCGATGTCCATAATCGCCATGTACACGGGGTTCACAGCGGTGGTGAATATGCCGCTGGCGGAAGTGACGGCGATTTCCTTTGCACGCACCATGTTCACCACCATTCTGGCTATCATTTTTTTGAAAGAAATCATCGGTATGCGTCGTTGGGCCAGCATTATCATAGGCTTTATTGGTGTCCTGCTGATCATCCGCCCTGATCCCGACAACATTAATACTTATGCCCTGATGGCGCTCATTTCGGCCTTGTTTGTTTCCGGCATTCAAATTGTCATGCGCAAGATGTCGCAAATCGACAAACCGTCGACGATCATGGCCTTCCAATCCGTCTTCATTGCCCTTGTCCTGGCTGGGCCGACTTATTTCCTGTGGGTCATGCCGAATCTGGATGAAATGATTTATATCCTTATGATCGGCATCCTGATGTCACTGATGCAATGGCTTTTCATTCAGGCGTTCAAAGTTGGCGAGGCGGCGGCGATTGCGCCTATGGAATACGTGCGCCTACTCTATGCGGGAGCTATCGGGATCATCTTTTTTGCTGAAATTCCAACCGTCTGGACCTTGTCAGGGGCTGCTATTATTGTCGCCAGCACGCTCTATACCATGCATCGTAATGTGGTGAGAGCATCTAAAAAATAGCTGCAACCCTAATCCGCATACGGGTTCTTGCCTTTTTTCGTATGCAGGCGAATGGGGATGCCGGGCAGTTCGAAATCATCACGCAAGGCATTGACCAGGTAGCGGTTGTAGGATTCCGGAAGGGCATCGGTTTTACTGACGAAGACGACGAAGGTCGGCGGCCGGGTTTTTGCCTGGGTCATGTAGCGTATTTTGATGCGCCTGCCGCTGGCAAGCGGCGGCGGGTGGTGGGCCAAGATACCTTCGAGCCAGCGGTTTAGCGCACCGGTCGAGATACGCTTGTTCCACAGCTCGTAAATTTTCAAGACGGCGGGAAGCAGGCCGTCGATGCCGCGACCGGTCTTCGCCGACATGGTAATAATGGGAATGCCCCGGGCTTGCGGAAACGATGTCTGCAAGCGATCGGTCAACTTGGCCAGGGTCTTTTTATTGTCCTTGACCAGGTCCCATTTGTTGACGGCGATGACCAGAACCCGACCCTCATTAATGACGCGGCGGGCGATGGTCAGATCCTGTTTTTCCAGCATGTCGGTCGAATCGAGTACCAGCACGACGACCTGGGCGAATTTAATGGTGCGAATGGAATCACCCGTCGACAAACTTTCGACTTTTTCAGTGACCTTTGCTTTCCTGCGCAGGCCAGCCGTATCGACCAACTTGATTTCGCGGCCCTGGAAATCCCATTTGGTGGTGATGGCGTCCCTGGTGATGCCGGCTTCCGGCCCGGTCAGCATGCGTTCTTCACCGAGGAGTTTATTGACCAGAGTTGATTTGCCGACGTTGGGGCGACCGACAATGGCAAGGTTGATGGGGCGGGTTCCGTCATCGCCGTCCTCGTCCGCATAATCATCGGCGTGTTCCTGCGGTTCGCTTTCCCGATCTCCGGCGAAAGGAAGCAAGGCATCGTAAAGCTCGCTCAATCCTTCTCCGTGTTCGGCAGAGAACGCCAGCGGTTCGCCTAAGCCTAACCCGTGCGCTTCTGCAAGACCCGCCATTCCGGCTTTGCCTTCACACTTGTTGGCGATCAAAATCAGCGGCACGCCTTGTTGGCGTATCCATCTGCCGAAATGGCTGTCTAGCGGCGTTACACCGGCGCGGGCATCTATCAACATCAAGGCGACATCGGCATAACCTAGGGCGAGGGTCGTTTGGTTGCGCATGCGCGCTTCCAGGGAGTCGTCCAGGGCGTCTTCCAGTCCTGCCGTATCGATGATCGAGAATTTTAAATCGGAAATGCCACCTTCACCTTGACGGCGGTCGCGGGTGACACCCGGGGTGTCATCGACAATAGCCAGACGCTTGCCAACCAGACGGTTGAAAAGGGTCGATTTTCCGACATTGGGTCGGCCGACGATGGCAACGGTGAAAGTCATGCGTTTTAATCTTAGTGATAGGTCAAGAGGGTGGCATCATCGGCTAGAAAGAAGACGCGTCCCCCGGCAATAATCGGCGGCACGGAAATTCCCGATGGCATGTCGATCTTGCCCATAATGCGGCCGGTGTAAGGAGACACAGCGTAAGCTTCACCGATGGAACTGGCGATAATCAGCCGGTCACTGGCCAGAATCGGGCCATTCCAGACGATGGGAAAGTCTCTGGTTTCGGGGTCCTCGAACTGAGGTAAGGCCTGGACCCAGTAAATGGAGCCGCTGTCGCGCGAAATGGCGGCGATTTCGGCGTCATTGGTCAACAAGAAGATATAATCTCCGGCCACCCAGGGGCTCGACAAGCTGCCGATTTCTTTGTCCCAGATGCGCCTGCCGCTGCGCAGATCGATGGAAACCATCAATCCACCGTGGGAAATGGCGAAGACCCGCCCTCGGTCGATGATCGGACGCCCGCGAATATGTGCCAAAGCCGAAACGACATCGGTGCGCCTTGTGGTAACCAGGGACTGGGTCCACAATTCGCGACCATTTTCAACTTTCAGGGCGACCAAATCACCCGAGGGGAAGGCGGCGACGATGACGCCACTATCGACGGCGGGGCTGGCACCACCCAGTAAACTGGCGATTTCGGCAAGGCCGGTGAAAGTCCACAGTTCTTCACCGGTGGACCCATTCAGGGCATACAGGCGGCTATCGACCGTCATGGCGAAGACCCGCCCGCCACGTGCCGTTGGGGCCGTGTGCATGGGACCGGCGAGTTGTTTGCGCCATAGTATTTTGCCGCTTGCGGCGTCCAGGGAAACAACTTGGGCAAAGCCGGTGGTGACGTAGACCTTGCCATCTTCAAATGCCAGACCGCCTGGGATATGACCGTCATCTTCTTCATCAGGTGTCAGGGCCGTTTGCCAAAGTTGCTTGCCGGATTCTACATCAAAGGCGCTGACGTTGGCCCCGGTGTCCATAGCGAAAACGCGGCCATCTGCGACAATGGGGGAACTGACCAGTCGTTCCTCTTCATTGGCTCCGTTGCCGATGTCGGCGGACCAGGCGCGCTTTAAGTTGTCGCTGACGGCAATATGGTGCATGGCGTGATTGGCGTAACCGCCAGCCTGGGGCCAGTTGGCGTTGGGCGAGGGCGCGGGCAGCAAGATTTCCTTGTCGGCGAATTCCGGGTCCGGGTTCAGGGAACGCTGGTGTTTAAGCACGGAAATGCGTTCGCCCGGAAGCTTAGGCTTTATCGGGTCACCAAATATACCGCCGGGTCCGGTTAGGGTCTCGCAGCCCCCGAGCGCCAGTAATGCGGTAAGGAAGACCATTCGGCTCAGGGTTTTAGCATTCGAAATAGGCATGTCTTAAGTTTCCTTACTCAGCTAATGCTGACGACATTTCCCCAGCGCGTTGACGAATACCCTGGGGTGCCGCCGGATCTTCGGATAATGCCTTGAATAGTTCCAGTGCCTTGCTCTTGTCGCCGGATTGTTCGGCCAGGATAGCCAACAATTCCCGGGCGCTGTGCCGCCACGGGTTGTTGCCGGTCGAAAGCGGGGTCAGACGCGCCGTTAAATCGGCCTTGTCATCGCCTGCGTTCATGCCTTGCACCGCGCCAAGGAGCACGGCCAGGTCACGGTAAACAGATTGCAAGGAAGTGTCGCCAGCAAGCTTGTCGTATGCGGCGCGGGCGCCTGCTCCGTCTCCCTGATCGCTCATCAGGGCTGCGGCCTTGAACGATGAAAGCATGCGATAGCCCGACCCGGCTTCGTTGTTTAAAGCTTTCAGGGCGTCAAGGGCGGCTTCCTCGTTGCCACTCTGGGCTAGGCGCAGGGATTTGGCGAAGTTTTCCCCCTGCTGACCACGGCTGGAAAGGTCATAGCTTTGCCAAGCTTTGTAACCTGCGACGGCGGCAACGATGATGCCTACGCCGATGACGAAAAATTTGCCATAGTTCTTCCACAACTTGGCGAACTGCTCATTGCGCAATTCTTCGTCGATCTCGCGGAATATGCCTTCTTCAATTGGCTCGGCCACTTTTGTCTCCAAAATTCAGTTTGTCAGTTTGACTGACCAAAATATCCGTCTACCACCTAGAAGGCAAACACGCTTATTGGTTTTCGTTAATCCATTTAATCGAACATCCCATAGAGGGGATTTGATCTAACGGGCCGTGGCCGCTTGCAATGACCAGGCTCATTGCTTCCACCAGGTCGCGCCTGGCATCCGCCGGGGCCGCATCTTTACGCGAAGAATCCAGCCGACCCCGGTATTGTAGGCCTTCGGTCTTGTCAAAACCGAAAAAATCGGGTGTGCAGACAGCGCCGTATGCGCGCGCTATTTGCTGCGTAGGGTCGATGACATAGGGGAAAGTAAAGCCGTTTGCCCGGGCCACGGTTTTCATATTCTCAAAGGAATCTTCCGGGTAATCGCTGGGGTCGTTTGACATGATGGCGATAACGCCAATTCCACGGTCCTGTAAAACGCGGACGTCATGTATCAGGCGATCAAGGATGGCCTTCACATATGGGCAATGATTGCAGATGAACATGATCACGGCACCGTTCGCACCCATAATATCTTTCAGGGTGTACGTATTGCCATCGACGCCTTCAAGGGCGAAGTCCGGGGCCTTCCAGCCGAAATCGCAAACCGGGGTCTCAAGAGACACCATGGTGTATTACTTCCTGAAAAAATCATTCAATTTGAGCCCTTGATTAGACAATAAAGTGCCATCAATCAAGGTTGTTCGTCGCCTGGGCATTAACCCGGTTTTAACCCGACGTGGCGCAAGATAGGTTACCAGCGGGGTCTATTTTGACACCGCTTAAGGAGTTGTTTGGGTTATGCGCGCACTTTTCGCCGCTATCGTCTTGATTTCATTGGCTGCTTGCAACGCTCTGTATACGCCTATTGCGGCTATTGAAGGCGCTAGTGCAGTTGGAACCGGCAAGACATTCAGTGATCATTTGGTGTCCTATGCCAGCGGCAAGGACTGTTCGACCGTGCGCTCCAATAGCGGTCGCACCTATTGTAGGGAAAACGAACCCAATCCGACGGCCAAGGTCTGGTGTTACCGGACGCTTGGAAAGCCGGTGTGTTACAACAGACCGGATCCTTTTAGTGGGAACCAGCGCAAGATAGGTGATAATGACCATAATCTGGACACTGCCCCATAAGGTTGATTCCCATTAAGCCCGCCATGCTCTAAAGTACATCGGCAATGTATCGCTTTATCTTTCTTTTTCTTCTGTTGATCACCGCGGGCGGGCTCGGGTCGTGGTTTATTGCCGGTAAGATCAATTCCTTTTCAGGGGCGCGGATGCCGGTCGAAAGCCGCACTTTGCTGTCTCGCGCCGGGGCCGGTGATATCAACGCCGAATACAAGCTAGGAGAAGCCTATCGTTTGGGGCAGGGCTTCGAGAAAGATATCCCACAGGCCTTCAAATGGTATGCTCGCGCCGCCGAACAGGGTCATAATGGCGCTCGCTACAAACTGGGACTGCTTTACCAGATAGGCGAAGGCATCAAGCAGAATTATGGCCGCGCTGCAAAGTGGTATCGACTGGCGGCAAATATCGGTCACGTTCCCGAAGCCCAGTTCGCCATGGGTCAGTTGTACTTTCTTGGTCAGGGCGTGTTGCAGGATTACACGGAAGCCTTCAACTGGTATGAAAAAGCCGCCAACCAGGGGCATCCTGTCGCCCAACACCTTCTTGGCGCCATGTATGAAGAAGGCTGGGCCGTCGAGCGGGATTTAATCGAGGCATACAAGTGGTACACCCTGGCCATACCGGGACGCGAACAGGCCATCGCTGTCAACCGCATATACGATCCAGTGCGGGCGCGCGGTTACTTGGTTGAAAAAATGAACAAGTTTCAGATCGGCAGGGGCGAAAAATATGCTAGGGAATGGCGAAAAACGCCTTGATAATGCTATAGCTTTACCAACATGATAAGATCAACGTTGATTTTTGTGTTTTTAGTTCAATAAAAGTTCGAAGGGGTTTCCCATGAGAAAATCTATCAAACTATTATCTGCCTTGTCCGTCGCCGGACTGCTTTCTGCCTGTGCGGCCTTTGATTACGATCTGGGGATGGTCGAAAGTCAGGCGAAATCGGGGGACGTTTTTAAGGACGCCCTGCACAAAGAGTATCTGATCCTTGCCCGTGAAGAGGACAAGGAAGACGATTGGGTCGATGCTGCTTTCTTCGCAGACCGGGCAAGTCAAGCCGCCGGTGGTGCCGATTTCGGCCCACAAATGATCAAAGAACGGAAAATTCCCGATGCCAATCGCAAGGAAATGAGCTTTGCCCGTTCCAGCGTGATTAATGCCCTGGCGATTGAAAAGAATGGTCCCAACGCGGCTAAGGTAGCCCGCGCCCAGGCGACGTTCGATTGCTGGTTGCAGGAGCAGGAAGAAAACACCCAGCCTGACGATATTGCCAAATGCCGTTCCGATTTCGAAGCAGCGTTAGCATCAATGGTAGCCAAGGCTATGCCCGCCCCGACCCCGGCTCCCGCTCCGGCTCCTAAACCGGCAATGAAGCCAGAGACGAGAACCTATACAATCTATTTCGATCATGACAGTTCGGTCATTGAGCACATGGGTAAGGTGGCTATCGCAAACGCCATTAAAGAGGCGATGAGCACCAAGCCGAAAGTTGTCCAGGTCGGCGGTCATGCCGATACAACAGGCGACCAGGTCTATAACAATGCGCTTTCTGATCGTCGCGCCAAGGCCGTCGCGAAAATGCTTAAAGAAGGTGGCCTGACGGCCAAGAAGCTGGTTAAAACATCGATGTTCGGTGAAGATTTCACCGCCGTTAATACCGGCAACAACGTTAACAACCGCGGCAACCGCCGCGTCGAGATCAAGCTGAAATATTAACATATTCAGCAAATAACGAAGGAGACGGCGGCCTTGAATTCAGGGCCGCCGTTTTTCTTATTGGGGCAGGCGCAGCCTGACGATGCCCTTGAAGTCCTTGGGATCAACCGCTTCACCCTTGCGGACGATTTCGATACGTCCAGCTTTGGCCAGATGCACCGATTGCTGCTTGACTGCGTTTAAATAACGCCGCCACAGGTTGGGGCCATCCTTCTTTTTTGCGCGTGCCTTGGCGATGGACCGGGCGATATCCTGGAACGTCGGGTTTGCGCCATCGGCTAAGGCCTCAAGAATGGCCACGACGACAGGATCGTCAGCTTGGGGGCTCTCTTCAATTTCGTCAGGTGTGTCATTCATGGGGCGGAGGTTTAACCGAGAAGCCCGCTCGACGCAATGCCGTCGAAGATAAATTGTACGGCCAGCGCCGCCAGCAGCACCCCGACGACGCGGGAAATGACGTTCAGGCCGGTAACGCCGGGTATTCTCTGAATTCGCCCGGCCATGAGCAACATGGTCAGGGTTACGGCCAGAACGGTGATGAGAGCCGCAATAATGGCTATTTCCTGGTGCCAATTGCCTTTTGCCTGGGCCATAAGCAAGATCACCGCACCCATGGTGCCGGGACCGGCGATCAGTGGGGTAGCCAGCGGGAAGACGGAAATGTCATCCTTGTGTCCGGCCTCTTCTGTTTCGTCGTCGGTTGTCGAGGAGACACCTGACGACCTTGCGAACACCATGTCGATGGCGATCAGCAAAAGCAAAATCCCGCCCGCCGTGCGCAGGGCTGGCAATCCAATGCCCAGACGCAATAAAACATCGTTACCAAAAATGGCGAAGATAAGAAGGATGCCCCCGGCGATCAGAGTCCCCTTAAGGGCGATGATCCGGCGTCGGCTGGCGCTCGTACTTGGTGTCAATGCGGCGAACAGCGCCGCCGTATCGATCGGGCTGATCGTCGCAAATAACGTGGTGAAGGCCAGCAACGCCGTTTCAAGGTTCAACCGATGCGGCCTTCCAGTGCGGCCTGATACATCTGCTTCATTTCCGCAGCCCCGACCTTGATCGGGTTGCCACCGGCCGTCGGATCATTGGCAGCCATTTCCGACAATTCGTCGAGACGGCTTTCCTCGACGCCGATTTCAAGCGCCGTGTGCGGGATGTTCAGGGCCTTCCTGAATTCCAGCGTCCATTCCATGATCCCATCGAAGGAAGAATTCCTGAGACCCAGATAACGCGCCAGGCGCTTCATTCTTTTGCCAATGGCGTCACGGTTGAAATCCATGACGTAAGGCATGAAGACGGCGTTGGCGAGGCCGTGATGAGTGTCGTAGACAGCGCCGACCGGGTGGGCCAGGGAATGGATGGCTCCCAAGCCTTTCTGGAAGGCCGTTGCGCCCATGGAGGCGGCGCTTAACATGTTGGCCCGGGCAATCAGGTTCGAGCCATCCTCAAAAGCGACAGGCAACCAGTCCTTGACCAGACGCATGCCTTCGATGGCAATGCCTTCGGCCATGGGGTGATAGCCCGGCGCGCACAGGGCCTCGAAGCAATGGATAAAGGCGTCCATGCCGGTCGCCGCCGTAATGTGGGGTGGCAGGCCCGCGGTCAGGGCAGGGTCGGAAATGACGATAGCGGGCATCATCTTGGGGTGGAAAATCACCTTCTTGATATGGGTTTCTTCATTGGTGATGACACCGGCGCGACCGACTTCCGAACCGGTGCCCGATGTCGTCGGCACGGCGATGATGGGCGCGATGCCCGCTTCATTGGCACGGGTCCAGTTGTCGCCGACATCTTCAAAGTCCCACATGGGGCGGGTTTGTCCGGCCATGAAAGCGACGACCTTGGCCGCGTCAAGTGCGCTGCCACCGCCGAACGCGATCACGCCGTCGTGCTCGCCGTCGCGGAAGGCCTTCACACCGCCCTCGACGTTCGATGCCACCGGGTTGGGTTTGACGTTGCTGTATAGGCCGGTCGGAATCCCTGCGTCTTCGTTGGCCTTAAGGGCGGCGGGGATCATCGGCAGCGCCGCCAGTCCCGGATCGGTAATCAAAAGCGGGCGTTTCATTCCCAGGGCCTGACAGGCGTCGGCCAGTTCAGAAATGCGACCGACACCGAAACGCATGGCGGTCGGGAAATTCCAGTTGCCCTTTAGGGCGGAGGCATCATTGGTCATCGCGGTAATCCTTAGAGTGCGGTTTTAAGGTGAAAAGATTTGGGCCGGGTCAGATGATCGTATCCAAGGGCTGAAAGTGTGCAGCCGCGACCGGAATTCTTGACTCCGGTCCAGGCCAGGGCCGGATCCAGATAATCGCAGCGGTTCATGAACCAGGTGCCGGTGTTGACCTGATCGCCAATGGTCGCTGCGGCCTCTGCATCTTTGGTGAAGACACTGGCCGTTAGTCCGTAAGGACTGTCGTTCATGAGCTTGATGGCTTCTTCGTCCGATGCGACCTTCATGATGCCGACAACGGGGCCGAAGCTTTCTTCCATCATCACTTCCATGGAATGATCGACGTCAATCAGCACCTGCGGGGCAAGGTACGGGCTTTCCGCCTTGTCAGCAGGGAACAAGGCAGGGTCGATCATGGCTTTGGCCCCGGCGGCAACGGCATCTTTTATTTGCCCGCGCACATATTCCGCGGCACCAGTACGGACCATGGGGCCGATGCTGGTTTCGGGATCAAGCGGGTCGCCAAGTTTATAGGTTTTGACTAAGGCGACGGCGCCTTCGACGAAGGCATCATAGACATCGGCGTGGACATAAATGCGCTCGATGCCACAACACGACTGGCCGGAATTGAAGAACGCGCCATCGACCAGAGTTTCGATGGCGTGCTGAAGGTCGGCGTCTGGGCGCACGTAGCCGGGATCCTTGCCGCCTAGTTCAAGGCCGACGCCGATAAAGCGACCGGCTGCCGCTTCTTCAACCATTTTGCCGCCGGGAACGGAACCGGTAAAGGCAACGAAATTGACCTCTTCTGCCTTGATGACGCCCTCGGTATCGGCATGGTTCAGGTGCAGGTACTGGAAAAGCCCTTCGGGCAACCCGGCGGTTTTAAAGGCGGCGGCGATGCGTTCGGCGCACAGGGGTGTTTGCGCGGAATGTTTCATAATCACCGCATTGCCAGCCATGATCGCCGGCATGAAGGCGTTGACCGCCGTCAGGTAAGGGAAGTTCCACGGCGCGATGACGAAGACGACGCCCAAGGGTTGGCGGCGGATAAAACGGGTGAACCCTTGCTTTTCTTCGATAGCGATATCGGCGAGGGCTTCGGGGGCGATGGCGATCATGTGGCGTGCCCGTTCTTCAAAACCACCAACTTCACCGGCTGCATATGCAATTGGGCGGCCCATCTGCCAGCTGATTTCGGTAGCGATGCCTTCTTTTTCGGCGACAAAAGCATCAACGGCCTTTTGGCAGATGGCTGCGCGTTCGCTAACAGGGGTCTTTACCCATTCGGCCTGGGCGCTCTTTGCGGCGTTTAACGCAGCAGCGATCATTTTTTTATCGGCGTAGCCGCGCTCGACATAAAGCGAGCCATCAACGGGAGTGATTGTACGTAATGTTGTTGCCATTTCTTTGATTCCATTAATATCGAACAAGAAGGGTTGCGGCGTTCATATAACGAAAAGATGACAAAGAGTCAGATAATTTCGAAATATCGATCCATTTCCCAATCGGTGATATGCTTGCGAAATTCGCGCTCTTCCCATTCCCGGGTCGCGGCGAAGTGATCGACGAAGGGGTCACCGAACAACTCACGCGCCGGTTTGGATGCCTTAAGGCGTCCTGCCGCCTCATAAAGGGTCGCCGGAAGACGTAGTTTTTGCGGGAATGTTTGCTCATAAGCGTTGCCAACGATGGGCTTCGACGGTTCGATCTTGTTCTCGATACCCCAAAGACCGGCCCCGATGGACGCGGCCAGCGCCAAGTAGGGATTGGTGTCGGCGGCGGCGAGGCGGTATTCGACCCGTTGTGATTTGGCGCTGCCGGGAATGACCCTAAGCGCGCAGGTGCGATTGTCGATGCCCCAACTCGCTTCCGTCGGTGCCCAGAAACCGGGGATCATCCTGGTATAGGAATTAACAGTAGGGGAAATCATCGCCAACAGTTCAGGAGTCAGCTGTTGTTGCCCACCGACAAAATGGCGCATGCGGTCGCTCATGTTATCGGGCTTTTTGGCATCATAAAAAATCGATTTCCCCTTTTTGTCCTGAAGCGACATATGGATATGGCCGCTTTGGCCGGGCCAGTCAGGTGACCACTTGGCCATGAAGGTGGCCATCAGGTCGACTTTCTGACACAAAATTTTGATCATCGTTTTGAACAGGGCTGCCTTGTCGGCCGAGGCGATGCCTTCGGACACGCCAATCGCCGCTTCCATGCAACCGGGGCCGGTTTCTTCATGCAGGCCTTCAATTTCGAAATCCATGCTTTTGGCAGTCTCTAGAATATCCGTGTAGAGGTCCGATTGAACGGAATTGCGAAGCATTGAGTAGCCGAAGAAATCAGGCGTTAACAGTTTTAGATTGCGGTAATTTTTCTCACGCACGGAATGTGGCGTTTCTTCAAATACAAAGAACTCGAACTCCATTCCGGAAAATACCTTAAAGCCCATCTTGTCGGCTTTTTTCAAAACCTTGCGCAGGACGCCGCGCGGGCAAATTTCCTCAGCCCGGCCCGAGAATTCACCCATGAACAGCAACATGCCGTCTTCCCAGGGAATTTCCCGGCAACTTTCCGGGATGATGCGGGCCGGGGAGTCTGGATAGCCTGTGTGCCAGCCGGTATAGCTGACGTTGTCGTAGAGCTGATCTTTGGCATCCCACCCGAGAACCACATCGCAAAATCCAAAACCACCATCAAGGGCGGAAAAAAATTTGGATTTGGACATGTATTTGCCGCGCATGATGCCATCGATGTCAAAGACGCCGACTTTGACGTAATCGAGTTTGCGTTCGTTGACTATTTTGCGGGCATCGGCGGCTGTTTTGACGTTTCTCGGGTCCATGGCGGGATTCCTTAAAATTATCTTAGAAGACAATTCCCCATCTTCTATCTATTGTTTTAATTAAACTTTCTTCTCCTAAATGGAGACTTCGGGGTGACGCACGATGTGCACTGAACAATGCGCGTGTCGAACTACCCGGCTGGCGACAGAGCCGAAGAAATAATTAGACAGCCCCGGATCGCTAGAGTGCAGTATGATAAGGTCAGCATTAATTTCCATTGCGTACTCAATAATTTTGATTGCTGGAAACCCCTCGCGAACAACCGCGTCGGAACAACCATACTGTGCCGCCAGGTTGCCTATTTTTTCCGTCGCTTCCAATTTTCGCTTCTTGAGCACCCCTTCCGGAACTGAACCGGCGATATAATCAGGTACTGCATCGATTACATGCAGAAAGACAAGCGTAGCATCCATTGTGCTGGCAATGTCCTGTGCTGTCTTTATACAGACATCGTTGCCACCACTTCTTGCAATATCAAGCGCAACCAGCACCTTTTTCATGAGCATTTTTCCCTTCTAGGACATGATGATGACCAATATAAATATGCTGTGTTATTTTGAAGTTCTTTAAAGCGGGAAATTCTATTCGCTAAACAAGTCATAAGAAAGTCCAAGGTTAGGTTATCAATGTAAAGTTGGGCTTGCTGGGGGTCAGGTTTGGGTAAGCATGCCATTGTCGACGAATACAGTCTCGCCATTGACGAAACTGGCTTCGTCAGAGGCCAGGAAAAGGGCAACGTTTGCGACTTCTTCCGGTTCGCAAATGCGTCCTTGAAGGCGGCAGATATCTTCCTCCGTCACGTCCACCCCAAGGCTTTGAAGCTCCTTCAGTTCACGCAAGCCGTGGGCGGTGCGGATGAAGCCTGGGCAAACTGCATTGCAGCGGATTCCGGCATCGCGATATTCGGTCGCAATGGCGCGGGTGAACATGTGACACGCGCCTTTGCTTGTACAGTACAGCACCTCATTGGGTGTGCCTGCGACGGCGGAGATCGACGATGTATTGACGATAGCTCCATGCCCGTGGCTGAGCATCGATGGCAATACGGCCTTGGTCATCAGAAACATCGATTTTACATTAACGTTCATCATCCAATCCCATTCCTGCTCTGTCGTCTGTAGAAAAGGTTTGATAATGACTGTGCCAGCATGATTGAAGAGAACATCAACATGCTGCTCGAAGCGTTCGTTTATTGTCTGAATGGCGGCATTGATCTCGTCAGCATTTGAAACGTCTGCCTTGACGAAAAACGCTTGCCCGCCGTTTTGGGTTATTTTGTCAGCAAGCTCCTGGCCGACCTCGGCCTGTATGTCCACGATCGCGACATGGGCCCCTTCATTTGCGAATATTTCTGACGCTGCGCCGCCAACGCCGGCAGCCCCGCCTGATATGATGGCGTTCTTTCCTTTAAGACGACCCGCTGACATGCGCCTTCTCCTGCCTTCATTTGTATTTTCGTTTGGGAAAAAATCCCGACCGGGGGGCTGCGTTGTAGCAGGCACCCGGTCGGGGTAACGTTTTGCTTACGGAGATTTATCCGCAGGTATAAAGACCGCCAGCTTTTTGCCGAACTGCATCGTATTCTTTGAATATTTTGACGACACGTTGGGCAACTTCACCAGTTTCAGCAATATCATCCCAGAACTTGAGGGCTGCTGTTTCGACTTCTCTCCACTGTTCGGCGGGTATTGAGCGAACCTTCAATTTTGTTCCCTCGGCGCGCAACTTGGCTTCACCACCAAAGTACCACTGGTTACGGAAGAAGTGTCCACTTTCGACGCAAGACATCACAATCTGTTTAAGATGTGCGGGCAGTTCACTCCAGCGTTTTTCATTGACGTAGAACGAACCGATCCATGCGCCTGAGATATTGTTGGTAAGGAAGTAGTCGGTAACATCCGCCCAGCCAACTGTGTAATCTTCGGTAATGCCTGACCAGGCCATGCCGTCAAGTTCACCTGTTTGAACGGCCACTTCTGCATCCTCATAGGGGATTTGAACAGGCACAACACCAAACTGCGACAGGAAGCGGCCTGCCGTGGGGAAGGTATAGAGACGAAGGCCCTTCAGGTCATCCAGGTTTTTGATCTCTTTCTTTGTGTTGAAATTGCAAGGATCCTGACCGGCAGCCGACAGCCATACGACACCGCCAGCCTTTTTGTATGCTTCGGACCAGATATCGGCGAGACCATATTGGTGAAACAGGACAGGAACATCGAGCGCGTGTCTCGTCGCCATCGGGAAGTACCCACCGAATTGGGCAACGTCTACAGGTGCCGCCATGGAATCATCGTCAGAATGGACCGCATCAATGGTGCCCTTTTGCAGTGACCTGAAAAGTTCGCCCGTAGGCACGATCTGATCAGCGTAAAAAAGCTCAATTTCCATCTCGCCTTTTGCCGCTACGTTGATTGCATCAATGATCGGCTTGCTGACAAATTGTCCAAGGGCCGCTCCGGCGTAAGTCTGAAAACGCCACTTGATAGGTGCCGCAGCGTGCACCGCCGGTGCTGAAAGAACTGCTGCGCCTGCGGCGACAGCTGAAACACCAGCCTTTTTAAGAAAATTACGTCTGTTGCTTTTAGTCATTTCGTTTCACTCCCTTTTAATACAATAGATTGCTAATGTAACTGAGAACTAGATTATCATTGTGGATCGTATTGCCTAAGTAACGTTTTTATCCTGCCATTTATAAACTCTCCTGTTGCTGTTTGGATCAATTGGCGTAGTGCCAGCGGGGTAGCCATAAGGCCAGATCGGGGAAGGCCATCGTAATGATTAGGGCAAGAATCATCACAGACACGAAGGGAATGATGGATCTATAGATATCCATCAATGAAATCTCCGGGGGCGCCATTGCGCGCATCAGGAATAGATTATATCCGAACGGTGGCGTCATATAAGCGATTTGGCAGGTAATGGTGTAAAGAACGCCGTACCAGATCAGGTCGAACCCGAGGGCTCCAACCAGCGGGACGTAGAGTGGCGCAACGATAACCAGCATTGCCGTATCATCCAAAAACATTCCCATAATGATGTAGGATAGCTGCATCATTATCAGTACTTCCCAGGGGGTCAGGTGCAAAGAACCAATAAAAAACCCTTCAATCGCCTTTACCGCGCCGAGCCCGTCAAAGACGGCTCCGAAACATAGCGCTGCCATAATGATCCACATAAACATGCAGGAAATCTCCAGCGTTTTACGCAGAGTTTCCTCCATGACTTTTGCATTTAGTCGGCCTTTAATAAGCGCAGCCAGGGTAGCGGCAGTTGCGCCAACAGCAGAGCTTTCAACCAGACTTGTTACACCGGTGAGGAACAAGCCAGTCATCGAAACGAAAATAAACAGGGGAAGTAACCCCGCCCGCAACAATGCCAACTTTTGTCTCAAGGGGATATCGCGTTCTTCTTTCGGTAGTGGTGGGCCCAGGTGTGGTTGCAAACGGCAACGCACGGCAATGTAGATGACGAACAGGCTGGCCATCATAAGGCCGGGGAAAACGCCAGCTAACCACAATTGGCCAACCGGTTGACGGGCGATCATGCCATAGAGCACAAGGACTACACTTGGTGGGACAAGGATGCCGAGTGAACTACCCGCCTGGATCACACCCGTTACCATAATTTTGTCATATCCTCGCCGAAGCAATTCCGGCAACGCAATTGTCGCGCCAATAGCCATACCGGCCACCGACAGGCCATTCATCGCCGAGATCACCACCATCAAGGCGATCGTGCCAATCGCCAGCCCGCCGTGAACAGGCCCCATCCAAACATGGAACATTTCATAAAGGTCATCGGCGATACGGGATTCTGACATGATGTAGCCCATGTAAATGAACATCGGCAATGTCATTAGTGGATACCATTTCATTAACTTCATGGCGGCACTGAAGGGTAGTTCCGAGCCACCATCACCCCATAGCACCAGCGCAGAGATAGCCGCAACGAAGCCAATAGCGGCGAAAACGCGTTGTCCGGTTAGCAGCAGGCCCATCATGCCGACGAACATGACCAGAGCAATCATTTCATAACTCATGACAATGGTTTCCCTATGGCAGATGCCAGATCTTTGAAAAATTGAGCAATTGCCTGAAGTAACATCAGAAAGATACCGGTCGCCATAATTGCCTTCACTGGCCACATATAAGGTCGCCACGATGAGTAACTTCGTTCGCCATATTCAATCGCGTAGGTCAAACTGGAAATACTGCCGTAAAGCAGCATCAGTATATATGCGATCATGAAAATTGATGTGACGGTGTCCCAAAGGTGTTGGGTGTGTTTTGACCTTTGGCCGTAAAGTAAATCCATTCGAACATGGCCTTTTAATTGGACGGAATAGGCCCCGCCAAGCAGGAAGTAAGACACCATCAGAAACTGTGCAAATTCCAACGTCCATAGGGCAGGATGGAAGAATGTTTTTGTGACAGATGAATAGAACAGCACGCCAATCATCAGAAAGATCATGTACATAGTCGCCCGACCAACGACATGGTTCATCCTGTCAACGGTCAGCACAAAGAGTTTTATGAATTTTGGCATTTCCTATCCGTTGCTTTCAGTGAATATTTTTAATGTCCGTTCAAGGGTTTCACTTAATCTGTTGGCCCATTTCGATTGTTGCTGTGGTGTTTTCAACAAGTCCTGCCTTATCTCAAATTGGGTATGTGGAAGCTGGCGTTGTTCGCCGTGGACGGGCAGGGTGTAGTCGGTCTCGTCGCTTAAAAAATATGGCTCGTTGTCGCCAATTCGTAAATCACCGTCGGCCTCCAGCAAATCCATGATAATGCGCGAGATGCGTGGATCGCGGTTGTAGACGAGGGCAAAATCCCAGGGCCTTTGCACGCCTTTGAACACGGGTGTGAAGCTGTGAATCGATATCAGGATGGTGTCACGTTCGGCCAGCGCGCGCGTGTCCAGTATCTGGCTAATGCCATCATGATAAGGGGTGAATATTTCATCGACTCGAGTTTGTCGTGCCGCGGCGCTTATATCCACATTGCCGGGAACCGGCGTCTCTTCGCTGATATCAGGGATAGAATTGAAGACTTCCGGACGCCTGTTGCAGTCTATGACCAGACGCGAATAAGTTTGAAAAATGGCCGTTGCATTGAAGCTGCGCGATAGCTGTTCGGTCACTGCTGCGGCGCCTATGTCCCAGGCAATGTGCCGGGAAAGATCAACGTCTTGAAGCTCAAGTGCGCCAAGGGATTCGGGGATACGCAGGCTGGCATGGTCGCAGATAAACACAAACGGAGAGGTTCCATCCAACCGTTCGACCCGGATTGGTGTGGGTTCTGACGCAGAAAGCAAGCCTGTCCCGGACAGGGTGGCCCCTTGTGGTATTTTTCCTGCATTGACTGGAACCACTTTTTAGTCCCCTCCCATCCCTAGTTTATTTATTGGAAGATATTGTAATAGCCGTTACAAAATTTGCAAATGAATTAGTTTTGGAATATCTATTACGAATGTCCCAAGCCACCAAAAAAAGTGTAAAGGCCGTAAAAGGCAGGCACAGGCTGTCGATTGCCGAGGATATTAACCGGCAGGTTGATAACCTGACCAGGACCGAACGGCAGTGCGCTCGGGTATTGCTTTCCAATTACCCCTTCATCGGTCTTGAAAAAGTAGCCTCTTTTGCCGAACGGGCGCAGGTCAGTGCCCCGACAATCCTGCGGTTGGTTGGAAAATTGGGATTTTCCGGCTATCCGGAATTTCAACAACGTTTGCGAGATGAACTTGAAGAACGTCTGCAAACGCCCCTGACGAAACACGAAGAACCGCTTCTCGACCTGCGAAATGAGGATTTCCTCACCGAATTTTCCAATTCCGTCGAGCGCAATTTGAACCGCACGGTGAAGGCCTTGCCACGCAATGAATTTGAAGCCGTGTTGAAGTTGCTATCCAATAATAAGCGTCAAATTCATCTGGTTGGCGGTAAGTTGACCAGTGCGATTGCGGATTATTTTTATCGCCACCTGATTATGCTCAGGTCGCACGTTCGACGTATTGAAAATGACGCCTACGCATGGTCGGAACATCTGGTCGATATGGATCACCGCGATGTGGTCCTGATCTTCGATGTGCGGCGTTATCAGCCCGAACTTATGGAATTGGCGCGGATGTCATCGGAATCCGGTGCCAGCGTCGTGCTGTTCACCGATCAATGGTTATCGCCGGTGTCCAGTGTCGCAAATCATGTCATTCCGGTGCGCATCGATGTTCCATCGAGCTGGGATTCGGCGGTTTCAACCCTGATGGTTGTTGAGGCCATGATCGCGGCACTGTCAAACCGCGATTGGTCACGGGTTAAAACCCGGGTCAAGGCGCGCGAGAAGCTGGCCGAAAAAATACGCCCCGAAAATTAATCGTTATCAGGGTCGGTGTCTGGTTGGCGCGGTTCTTCGATCTGGATAATTTCACCGTTAAGCCCGCACGAAGTTTCGGCCAGGCGGATGAATTGCTCTGTCACGTCTTCGGGTGGCTTGACGTTTTGGGGATCTTCACCTGGGTAGGCGATGGGCCGCATGGTGGTGCGGGTCGGCCCCGGATTAATAATGTTGGCCTTAACCTGTGTTTTCATATTTTCCGAAGCGTAAGTCTTGATCATGGTTTCCAGCGCCGCCTTGGAAACCCCATAAGCACCCCAGTACGGCCAGACTCCTTGGGTCACCGTCGATGAGACAAAGATCGCCCGTCCGGCTTCGGACATTCTCAGCAATGGATCGAAGCTTCTGAGCAAGCGGTAGTTTGCCGTAACGTTCAGGGCCATGACCTGATCCCAGTCCTTCGGCTTGATTTGCACCATGGGCGAAAGCGGGGTTAGCAGGGCGGCGTTACCGACCAGGATGTCGAGGCGTTTGAAGCGGTCGAAGACGGCGGCACCCATTTGATCGATGGCCTCAAAGTCTGTCAGATCCATGGGCACCAGGGTGGCATTTTGGCCGCTCATTTCAAAAATTTCGTCGTCCAGCTCCTCGAGCGCGCCTTGGGTGCGGGCGGTCAGGATCAGGTGCGCGCCTTGCGCGGCGAAAGCTTTAGCGACGGCCCGACCTATCCCGCGTGAGGCACCGGTAACCAGTGCGATGCGCCCTTGTAATCGTCCTGCTGTCATTTTTCTATTATTCCTGAGTGGTCAACAAGGAAAGTTGCTTGGGCGCGTTGCCGGTGTCCTGATCGGTAAGGCGGATTGGATAATCGCCGCTGAAACAGGCATCGCAGAATTGCGGGTCTTCGGCGTTGCGGTTTACATCCCCGACGGCCCGGTACAATCCGTCGAAGGAAATGAAGGTCAAGCTATCGACGCCGACGATTTTGCGCATGGCTTCCAGCTCATTGTTTGCCGCCATCAGTTCTTCCTGGTTCGGGGTATCGATGCCGTAGAAGCACGAATGGGTAATCGGTGGGCTGGAGATACACATGTGGACTTCCGTTGCCCCGGCCTGGCGAACCATATCGACAATTTTCACCGACGTCGTACCGCGGACGATGGAATCGTCAATCAGGATGACCCGCTTGTCTTTCAGGTGCTGGGCGTTGGCGTTGTGCTTCAGCTTGACGCCAAGGTTGCGGATTTGCTGTGTCGGTTCAATAAAGGTACGCCCGACATAGTGATTGCGGATAATCCCAAGCTCAAAGGGAATGCCCGACTGTTCGGCATAACCAATGGCGGCGGGAACGCCCGAATCTGGAACCGGTACGACCACATCGGCTTCGATGCCGCATTCACGGGCCAGTTCGGCGCCAATGTTCTTGCGGATCTGGTAGACGTTGCGGCCCTCGACGTTGCTGTCGGGGCGGGCGAAGTAGATGTATTCAAAAATACAGAACTTGCTGGGCGTGGCCAGGAACGGCTTGAAGCTGTGCAGGCCGGTCTTGTCGATAACAATTAACTCGCCGGGTTCGACATCGCGCACGAATTCGGCACCAATGATGTCCAGGGCGCAGGTTTCCGATGATAAAACCCAGGAGTCGCCAATTTTGCCGATGACCAGTGGTCGCACCCCTTTGGGGTCGCGCACGCCGATCAGTTTTTCCTGGGTCATGGCGACCAGGGAATAGGCCCCTTCGACTTGCTTCAGGGCGTCGGTCACCCGTTCGACCACGTTCGTGCCCATGGACACAGCGATCAGGTGGATAAATGTTTCCGTATCGCTGGTTGACTGGAAAATGCAGCCGCGATCAACCAGCGCCATGCGCAGGGAATAGGCGTTAGTCAGGTTGCCGTTGTGGGCAATCGCCAGACCGCCGAATTTGAAGTCGGCGAACAGCGGTTGCACGTTCCGCAGCACCGTGCCGCCGGTCGTGGCGTAGCGAACGTGACCAATGGCCATTTCACCGGGCAGGGTGCGGATCACCTGTTCTGAGTTGAAGTTATCACCGACAAGGCCAAGCGCCCGGTGGGAATGAAATTGCTCGCCGTCGTAGGAAACCACGCCCGATGCTTCCTGGCCGCGGTGTTGCAGGGCATGTAGGCCAAGCGCTACATGGGCGGCGGCGTCGGGGTGGCGATAGATGCCGAAGACACCGCATTCATCGTGGAAATGATCGTCGTCGTCATCGATGCTGGTGACGGGAGAGAGGTTGGCGGCGTTCGGCATGAATTTAAAGAGCCTGATCAAGGGTTAAGGTTGAGAACGACTGTCGATCAGGCGTTCCATTTCGCTACGAATTTTCTCGCCGTAGCCTTCTAGGGTCTGGGCCGTGCTGCCTTTTGGTGCGGGTGCGATCAGACCTTCAACGACTTTCTGACTTTCCAGTAATTTGTTGGTCTGCGCGGCGACACCGTCCACGGCCCCGGCTTCAACGGGGATCAACGTCCGCAGCCAGTCAGCCCCGGTCTCGATAAGGGGCATGGTGCGGGCGCCTCTAAGCCAATCCGGTTGGTCGGGGACGGGCATCAGTTTTTCGATGGCGATATAGACAAGGCAAACCAAAACCGCACCACGGGCGACCCCGAACAGGAAGCCCAGAGAGCGATCCAGCGCGTTCAAGGTGCTGTCCTGGACGCGTTTTGAAATGGCCCTGGTCAGGATTGATAGTATAGCCAGCGAGACGATAAACACGACCACCCCGGCGGCTAGATCGGCGGCCAGATCAATGGGGATCAGATCGCGGGCGTAGGGCTGTACAAACGGGAAGGCGTAGATGGTGATGAAAGCGGCGCCAATCCACCCGGCCACCGACAGCACTTCATGGACGAAGCCCCGGGCGTAAGCCAGAAAAGCCGATACCAGCACGACAACGATAACGGCGATATCGGTGACGTTGACGGGCAGATTATCCATGCGCCTGTTCTTTCAAATCCGCACTCTTCGCTGGTGCATGAAACAGCGCCAGCAGGTCGGCCAGGTGTTCGATCTCGCGGATAACCATACCGCTCGGTCCTTTAATATCTTTACCCTTGCCTCGGGCTTTCGGCACGATGGCGCGGGTGAAACCCAGTTTGTCGGCTTCCTTCAGGCGGGCGTCTGTATGGGACACAGCGCGCACTTCGCCTGATAAGCCAATTTCGCCGAAAACCACGGTCTCGGGCGGCACCGCAATGCCGCTCAAAGAAGACGCCAAAGCCGCCGCAACCGCCAAATCAGCCGCCGGTTCGGAAACCCTGAGACCCCCAGCGACGTTTAGGTATACGTCGTTGGCCCCGATGGCAAGTCCGCATCGTGATTCAAGCACCGCCAGGACCATGGCCAGGCGTCCGGAATCCCAGCCGACGACGGCGCGCCGGGGCGTGCCAAGGGGGCTCGGCGCGATCAGGGTTTGCAATTCTACCAGCATCGGGCGGGTGCCCTCGATACCGGCGAAGACGGCGGCCCCGTTGATGTCGGCCAGATGGTCGGACAGGAACAACGCCGACGGATTGGCGACTTCCATTAGCCCCATACCGGTCATTTCGAAAACACCGATTTCGTCGGTTGGCCCGAAGCGGTTCTTGACGGCTCGTAAAATACGGAACTGGTGACTGCGTTCGCCCTCGAAATAAAGCACCGTATCGACCATGTGCTCCATCACCCGGGGGCCGGCGATCTGGCCGTCCTTGGTGACGTGGCCAACAAGAATGACCGTGAAGCCGCGCCGTTTGGCAAGCCTGATCAATTCCTGGGCGGAAGCGCGCACTTGGCTGACTGTGCCGGGCGCGGAATCCAGGCTGTCGACGAACATGGTCTGGATGGAATCGATAATTACCACTTCGGGCGTATCACCGCTGTTTAAGGTCGTGACAATATCGCGCACCGATGTTGCCGCGGCCAACTGCACCGGTGATTTCCTGAAACCTAACCGGTCGGCCCGCATGCGCAGTTGTTCGATGGACTCCTCGCCCGAGATATAGGCGATGCGGGCGTGTGAGGAAAGCGACGCCGCCGCCTGTAACAAGACCGTCGATTTGCCGATACCGGGATCACCGCCAACCAGAAGGGCTGAACCGGGAACCAGACCGCCGCCGCAGACCCGGTCGAACTCGGCGATACCTGTAACCCGCCGAACGGGTGGCGGGCTTGTCCCCTCAAGGCCGACAAATTCTATCCGGTGGCCGTGTTTCGAGCCCAAACCCTTGGGCGCCTGTTCGCCGCCGGATTCCTCAACCAGGGTATTCCAGGCACCACAATTGTCGCAACGTCCGCTCCATTTGGTGCTAACGCCAGCGCAATCCTGGCAAACATATTGGGTCGAATTCTTAGCCAACGGCAGTCCTTTTGGACAGAACGGAACGGGCTTGGGGAAGCCCGTTTATAAGTCCCCTTTCATTTACGGGATTCGGGGGGGAATAACAAGGTGGGAGGGGCGTTACGACCCCTTACACGCGTAAGGCCAGATCAGCTTGGTGTTGGCGGGGATGAATTTGCCGTTTTCAAGCATGACCGGAATGGCGATCTTTTTTTCCGCTTCGGGCAGGGCTTTCAGGGCGTAGGAGTCGAACGGTTCTTTCTGGCGGTAGAGGGCGTTGGGGTCCATCCACAATCCTTTGGCCGGGATGAGCTTGCCATGGGTCAGGGCGTATTGGGGGCTTTTTGCGAACCAGACGGCGAAATGGATGGCCGGGCGGCGTTTTCCGCTTTGCTTGCCGTTGCGGCCAATGCCGGAATTTCCTGTTGGGCCAAGCTTATCGCCCATTTTTACTTTGTCGCCGACCTTCAGGTCCGGCATCACGTCGAAATGGGCGTACTGGGTGTAAATCCAGTAGCCAGGAATACCTGTTTGTTCCGAACTATGGCGCACAATGATTTCCTTACCGCGGAAACTTTTTTCACCGCGGGACACTGAAACCACCGTACCATCGGCGGCGGCAATCATCGGCGTGCCATAAGGGGCGGGCATGTCGATGCCGCCATGGTAGTTCTCGCGACCGCGCTTCGCCCTATAGGAGATCGCCCACTGTTCGTCGATATCGCGGCAGTTAAGGCCTTTGGGGAATTGTGGACGCAAGCCGGTTTCGAACAATCCCAGCTTGATGGCGATTTTGATATCGCACCTTTTGGAACGGCCAATGCCGCACAGCGTCTCGTGATCAATAATGTTTTTGTCTACCCGATCGTCGAGGGCGGATGAAGCGGCTGAGGGTAATGTGGGCAAGCCAGACAATAAAAAAACACCGAGCAGGCTAAACAACGCAACACTATTGTTTTTCATTTGCCGTTCCTTGAGTTTTGTTTAAATCCGGACCGCCATTTCAATGGGGCCTTCGGCGCGTCCGTGGATGAACTGGTCGACGAATTCGTTGCCGGAATGGTCGATGTCGGCGACCGGCCCGGCCCAGATGATCTTGCCTTCATAAAGCATGGCGATGCGGTCGGCGATTTTACGGGCGCTGGCCATGTCGTGGGTAATTGACAGCGCCGTGGCCCCGACCTCGCGGGTGGTTTTGACAATCAGGTCGTTAATGACATCGGCCATGATCGGGTCCAGGCCGGTGGTCGGCTCATCGAAGAAGATGACTTCCGGGTCTGCGGCGATGGCGCGGGCCAGACCGACGCGTTTTTGCATGCCGCCCGATAGTTCTGAGGGCGACAAATCGGCGACATCGGAACCGAGGCCGACCTGGGCCAGTTTCTGGATGGCGATGTCTTTGGCCTGGATTCGGTCGACCCGCTTTTCGGCGAGTAGCCCGAAAGAGACGTTCTCCCACACCGGCAGGCTGTCGAACAGGGCGGCGCTCTGAAACAGCATGCCGAATTTCTGGTTGATGCGTTCATAGGTCTTGCTGCTGCCGCCAATCAATTGTTCGCCATCGACTTCGATAGAGCCCTTGTCGGCGTGCAGGAGCCCCAGAATGCATTTCAGCATCACCGATTTGCCGGTCCCCGAACCGCCGATAACGACGACGGATTCGCCAACGCCCACATCCAGGTCGAGGCCGTCCAGAACCACCTTGGGGCCAAACGCCTTGTGAACGCCGCGCATGGAAATTTTTGGTCGCTGGTCGGTCATGTGAACATCACTTGGTGAAGAACATTTCGGTGAGAATGTAATCGAAGCAGAGAATCAGGATTGAGGCCGAAACCACGGCGTTGGTCGTCGCCCGGCCAACGCCTTGCGCCCCGCCCTTGGAATTATAGCCGTGATAGCAGCCCATCAAGGTGACGATAAAGCCGAATACGGCAGCCTTGACCAGGCCGGAATTAACGTCCTCTGCGGCGAGGAAATCATAGGTCTGCTGCAGGTAATTGGCGGCGTTGAAACCGAGCTTGTAGACGGCGACGATGTAGCCGCCGAAAACGCCAATGATATCGGCGATAAGAACCAGAAACGGGAACATCAGGAAGCCGGCAACAAGCCTGGGCGCAACCATATATTTCATGGGGTTCGTCGAAAGCGTGGTCAGGGCGTCAATCTGTTCGGTCACCCGCATGGTGCCGATTTCGGCGGCCAGCGAAGCGCCAATGCGCCCGGCCACCATCAGGCCAGCCAGTACCGGCCCCAGTTCGCGGGTGATCGATAGCACGACCACATTGGCCACGGCTCCCTCGGCGGAAAAGCGGGAAAACCCGGTGAAGCTTTGCAGGGCCAAAACCATACCGGCGAAAATGGCGGTCAGGCCGACAACCGGTAACGAGTAGAAGCCGATGTCGATCATCTGGCGACCAAGAATGCGGAAATAAAACGGTGGTCTGACGATATGCGAGACGGCGGTCGAGGTGAACAGGGCCATTTCACCGGTGGTCGCCAGGAAGGCCAGGAAGATGCGGCCAATGGGTTGCAAAAAATTCATCGGGATTCTCTTAGATATAGACCCGGTGCAGGCGGCTGCCCAGCGCGGTCAGGATTTCGTAACCGATGATCGATGCAGCCTGGGCAACATCGTCGATGGGGTTGTTGGGGCCAATCAGATCGACCCATGCGCCGGGGTGCGCAACTCCTTCGGGAACGTCGCTGACATCGAAAGTAATCAAATCCATGGATACCCGTCCTACCAGTGGCGCCCGGTGTTCCCCAAAATATCCGAAACCACAGTTGCTCAGTGACCTGAGATAGCCATCAGCATAACCGACGCCGACAGTTGCGATCCGGCCTTTGTGTTCGACCCGGTGAGTGGCACCATAGCCAACGCTCTGGGGGGTGTCAACGTCACGAACCTGAAGGATTCTCCCTTGTAATCTAATGACTTGCGCCATGGGATTGGGCTTGCCGGGTGTTGGATTGACGCCGTACAGCGAGACTCCGGGGCGGGCCAGATCGAAATGATATGCGGGGCCTAAATAAATGCCTGATGAGTTGGCCAGGGATGCCTTGCAGTCAGGGAAATTCTTCAAGGCGTTGGTAAAACCTTGCAATTGCGCGGCGTTCATTGGCGATTGGTGGTCCTCGGCGCAGGCCAGGTGGCTCAGTACATGGGAAATATTCAGGCCCTTGCAGCGTCCTGGATCGTTCGACAGAACGTCCATCTCGTCCGGCGGTAACCCCAAGCGAGACATGCCGGTATCGATATGGATGTCGGCTGCGTGTTCGGGGGCGACGTTTTTCCAGGCGTCAATATCACTGAGGGAATTAAGCACCGGGATCAGGCGGTGTTCAATCATTGTTTGCGGCGCTAGCGGTCCGCCCAGGATATGAATGTTGGCATCCAGCGCCTGCTCGTTCAGAACATGGCGCACTTGAATGCCTTCATCGATGAGGGCCACGAAGAATTCCGTGCAGCCGGCTCTGGCCAGTTCTATAACGGCCCGTGACGCCCCGATACCATAAGCATCGGCTTTGATGGCGGCACCGCAACCGGCTCCGCCCAGATGGCTTTTCAGTTCTCGCCAATTGTCGACAAGGGCCGCAAGGTCGATAGTCAGGATGCCACCGCTGGTGTCTGGGCTGCTCATCTTATTGTTAATAATCGGGTTGGTGGGAGTGATCAAGATCGCTGAAGCGGGTGAATTCGCCGGTGAACTGCAAATTCACAGTGCCGACGGGGCCATGCCGCTGTTTGGCGACAATAAGCTCGGCGATATTACGCACTTTCTCCAGGCGTTCCTCGTTGCGCTGCTGGCGCAGGAAGAACTTATCGTCGGTTTCATGATCGCCCTGGGATGTACCCTTGCGTTCCAAATAGTATTCTTCGCGGAAGATGAACATGACGACGTCGGCATCTTGCTCGATGGAGCCTGACTCACGCAAATCCGAAAGCATCGGGCGTTTGTCTTCACGTTGCTCCACGGCGCGCGACAACTGTGACAGGGCGATCACCGGCACCTCAAGCTCTTTGGCCAGGGTTTTAAGTCCTCGGGTGATTTCGGAAACTTCCTGGACCCGGCCATCGTTTCGAGAACTGGAACTTCCCGCTATCAGTTGCAGGTAGTCAACCACGATCAGGCCCAGATTATGTTGCCGCTTCAAGCGCCGGGCGCGGGTTCTAAGCGCGCTGACGGTAAGGGCCGGGGTATCATCGATGAAGATCGGAATGTCATGCAGGGCCTGACTGCCAGCGACCAGCCTGTCGAATTCCGGTGTCGTGATCTTACCCTTGCGGATGCTGTCAGACGATATTTGGGTTTGCTCGGAAATGATACGTGTGGCCAACTGCTCGGCCGACATTTCCAGTGAAAAGAAGCCGACCACGGCCCCTTCTTCGCCGTTGCTCTGGTGATGGCTATAAGCGGCATTAAAGGCGATGTTGGTAGCCAACGCGGTTTTACCCATGGACGGGCGACCGGCCAGAATTAACAGATCAGAAGGATGCAAACCGCCAAGCATGGTATCAATGTCAACAAGTCCGGATGTTACCCCGGCCAACGCGCCATCACGTTTGTGGGCGCCTTCGGCCATGTGCAGGGCGGCGATCACCGAATCCTTGAAGGGCTGGAAACCGCCTTCGTAGTTGCCGGTCGTCGCCAGATCGTAAAGCACCTGTTCGGCGGCCTCGATTTGTTTGGTTGCCTCGTCTTCGACGGCACCGCCGTAGGCCCGGTTGACGACGTCTTCACCCAGGCCGATGAGTTCGCGTTTCAGATGCAGATCATAGATAATGCGCCCGTATTCACCGGCGTTGATGATCGAGACGACACTTTCAGCCAATTCGATCAGATAGGCCGGGCCGCCAATTTCAGCCAGGCTTTCTTCCTGTTCGAAGTAGCGCTTCAGCGTCACCGGATCGGCGATCTGTCCCTTTTCGATCAGTTTCGAGCAGGCTTCAAAAATGAGACCATGCTGGGCAATGACGAAATGTTCAGGGTTCAGAAATTCCGAAACTTTTTCGTAGGCCTTGTTGTTGGCGAAAATGGCGCCAAGCAGCGATTTTTCGGCCTCGATATTGTGCGGCAGGGTACGAAAGGCGGGACGATTCGGCTCGCCATTCTCGTTCACGGGGTCAGTCAGGGGCGGGGGGAAAGCTGTTGTAGACATGCCAAAGAAACTACAAAGAAAGAGCTGCGCCGTCTCGTGTGAATCATGTGGATAGCGGGGACTGATTGATCTTTAATTAAAAAAAAGGCGCCCCGGTTTCCCGAAGCGCCATTGATTTTTTAAGCTGAATGAAGAGCGGACTATTCGTCGGTTTCTTTTTCTTCTTCGTCATCCGCAACCACTACCACTTGTTCTTCCGCTGCAGCGGCTTTAGCGGCGGCGAATTTAGCGGTAGCGATTTTGGCTGCGGCTTCCTCTTCCGCATCTTCTTCAACAGCGGCTAATTCGGCGGCATCGGCGGCATCGGCGTCTTCGGCCTTTTCGAATATTTCCTCGGCTTCGATTTTAGCCTGGGCCGCTTCTTCCTGGTCGATGCTGAGAACGGCGTGGCCGGTCTTGGCCTGGATTTTAGCTTCTTCAACCGAACGGGCAATGTTGGCCTGGACGTTGACCGAAACTTCCGGGTGCAGGCGGACCTGAACGTCGTATAAGCCCAGCGCCTTGATCGGGTGGGCCAGTTCAACCTGCTGGCGGGTGATGGTGAAGCCGCCGGTAATGACTTCATCGGCGATGTCGCGGGCATTAACCGAACCATAAAGTTGGCCGGATTCGCCAGCCTGACGGACCAGAATGACACTAAAGCCGTTCAGTTTTTCGCCAACCTTCTCGGCTTCCCCGCGAAGCTCAAGGCTATTGGCCTCGAGTTGGACCCGCTGGGACTCGAAATGTTTGCGGTTATCTTCGGTGGCGCGTAACGCCTTGCTTTGCGGTAGCAAAAAGTTGCGGGCGTAACCGGGTTTAACCGAGACCACATCGCCCATCTGGCCGAGTTTCTCGATGCGTTCCAAAAGAATGACTTCCATTTTGCACTCCTAGCCCGAATTTTGGGCGCTTAAAAAAATATCAGGTTTCGTCTTCGTCGTTCCGGCCGGGACCGGGATTATTAAAGTGGCGGCGTAAACCGACCCATTGTTCCAGTAACCCTGCTGCGATGACCGCCATGGCGATCCAGCCGGAAAGGAACAGAACCAAATAAAATGCCGTCAGCAACATTCCCGGAAACTGTACCTGTCGGGCCAAATTATGAACCACACCCAGGCCGAGAAAGAAAAACGGCACGGCCAGAATCAAAGTAAGATTGCGACCAAAAAACTCCAACTCTCCCTGGCCTAACAGCGCCACCACGGCGGCTGCAATCAGAAACCAGGACATCCAGTCTGGCAGCGTCAGATCGGCCAATTTCGTTTTTGGCCGCTCGAAGCGCTTGGCGCGGGTCAGTATCGCCGCTGCGATAGAGGCATTAACAACCGCCATCACCACCCAGGATGTTCCCATATATCCCGGAAACAAGGGCACGATCGCCTGGACAAGGTCGCCGCGAGCGGCCTCATCCATGGCTGGCATCATAAAGGCGAAGACCTGACTTAAGTAGGAGCGCACAAGAGTGTGCAATCCACCATCTTCACCCAGCGACCAAATCGTCGCTACCATCAGCAAGCCGGCGCAAAACACCGACAAGAGACAAAGGATGGAACCTGTCGGGTACCATTCTTCGACTTTTCCGTCCGCAGCGACGCTTTTGAGCAACGCATGGCGAACGATAATCCACGCTGGCAGGGCGTGAATCACTGCAAACAACAATCCCGACATGGCGCCACCGATAATTCCGGTAACGACGATGCCGGTGAGCCCTGCCAGACTCACCGCCTTGTTGCCATGGTCCAAACCGACCAGCAACAACGGCAGGGGCGCCAAATAAACTGCCAGCAATGCGCCGGACATTCCCGACATAAAAGCCAGCGAGGCAAAAGCGCTTAACGTTCCGCCGCCTATGGCTATCAGCATGTCCTTGGACATTCGATCCTCCCAAGGTTCAGGCGGAAAACTAAGGGGCCTTTAAGGCTTCCCTAGTTAACGACGTAGGGTATTAAAGCAAGGAAACGTGCACGTTTGATCGCCTTGGCCATTTCACGTTGTTTCTTTGCCGAAACCGAGGAAATCCTGCTTGGCACAATCTTGCCGCGCTCGGACGTGTAGCGCTGCAGCAGGCGGACATCCTTGTAATCGATCTTCTGCGACTTGGCGTTTGAGAACGGGCAGCTTTTGCGGCGCTTGAAGAACGGACGGCGTTCGCCGCCGCTGTTTTTATCATCGTCGCTCATGCTTCTGCTCCTTCATTTGTGGCTTTTTCGCTCACCGGGGCGGCGGCTTCAGCAGCAACCGGGGCCGGGGCCGGGGCATCCTTATTCGCATCACCGGTTTGGGCATTGTCATAACGGCGCGGACGGTCATCGCGCTGACGCGATTGCATTATCACCGACGGGCCTTCTTCGAAAACATCGACCTTGATGGTCAAATACCGAAGCACATCTTCGTTGATACGCATTTGGCGTTCCATCTCGTGGATGGCCGGTGCCGGGGCTTCTATATTGAACAGGATATAGTGAGCCTTGCGGTTTTTATTGATCCGGTAAGAAAGGGTGCGCAGACCCCAGTTTTCGGTCTTGGCGATAGAACCGCCGTTATCTGTGATGACCTTCGTGAAGGTTTCACACAGGCCTTCGACCTGGGTCGCAGAAATATCCTGACGTGCAATAAACACGCATTCGTACTTAGCCAATTTATATCTCCCTCTGGCTTTTCTCATTCCCTGGCCCGGCATCATGCCGATCAGGGACATAGCCAGGTCACATGACCCGGCAAGGAGTCTTGAAGGCGCGCAATATACACGAAAAGTTTTGGGGCGCAAGGGGAGATAAAGCAAGGGTCTTCAGGCATTTATTTCAGACCGCAAAGGACGGATTAAGACACCGGTACAGGTGGTGCTGCCAAGCAGTCTTTTATGGCCTGAACACAAAACCCACACAAAATCCCATGACAACACTCAAGGCGGACACTATATAGGGGCCGTTGTATTTGCGTGTTCGATTCCTTTTTAACAGATTAGCATCAGCGCCATGCCCAAGAATATCACTTCTACTATCATCAAGCTGGCTATCGGCTCTTTGCTGCTCGGGCTGTTACTCCGGTTTTTTTCGGTCAGCCCGCGTAAGCTCCTTGAAGGACTTGGCGACACGGCGCTGCAAATTTTCGATATCATTGCCGGTATGCTGGCCTGGGCCGTTGAATACATTCTGATCGGCGCCATTGTCATTGTTCCGATCTGGCTGGTTCTGGTGGCCTGGCGGTCGTTTCGTGGCAAGTGACGGACGTTGCCTCTCTTTAATTATTGTAGACACTGACGGGATTGGTTTTCCATGACGCTTGCATTCATCTTTCCGGGGCAGGGTTCTCAGTCCGTCGGTATGGGCCAGGAATTGGCCAGTGCATTCAGTGTCGCCGCCCAGGTGTTCGAAGAAGTCGATGCGGCGCTTGGGGAAAACCTTTCCAAGCTGATGTTTGAAGGACCCGAAGACACCCTGAGGCTGACCGAAAACGCTCAACCGGCGTTGATGGCGGTTTCGTTGGCGGTAATGCGGGTTCTGGAAAGCGAAAGCGGTTTTGATCTGCAATCCAATGCCATGTATGTCGCCGGTCATTCCCTGGGCGAGTATTCGGCGCTCGCCGCCGCCGGTACCTTTTCAATAAGCGACGCCGCGACGTTATTAAGAACCCGTGGCCGGGCCATGCAGGAAGCGGTTCCTGTCGGCGATGGTGCGATGGCTGCTCTGTTGGGCCTAAGTCTGGCTGTTGCCGCCCAGGTCGCCGAACAAGCCAGTCAGGGTGAAATTTGCACTGCCGCCAATGATAACGCGGATGGTCAGGTCGTTATCAGCGGTGCCCGGGCGGCTGTCGAACGGGCTATCGATATTGCCAAGGAGCACGGCGCCAAACGCTGCGTCTTGCTACCGGTCAGCGCACCTTTTCATTGTGCCTTGATGGCTCCGGCGGCTGAAGTTATGGCCGAAGCGTTGGCAAATGTACGCATGCAACAACCCGCCGTGCCCCTGATTGCCAATGTCACCGCCACTGATGTCATCGACGCGGCGGAAATTCGCCGCCTGCTTGTCGAACAGGTAACCGGCATGGTGCGTTGGCGCGAAAGCGTCCTTTTCATGAAACATAAGGATATCGAAGGGCTGGTCGAAATTGGCGCTGGAAAGGTCTTATGTGGTCTGGCCCGGCGCATCGACAAAGATCTTGAGACCCGCCATATTGGCACGCCTGAAGAGGTTGAGGCTTTTCTGGCGACGCTATAAAATGATGATCAGTTATGGAGGCACTTAATGTTTGATCTTTCGGGGAAGCGGGCACTGATAACCGGGGCATCGGGTGGCATCGGTGGGGCCATCGCCAAGGCCTTGCATGCCCAGGGCGCGGAAGTCGCCTTGTCGGGGACTCGCCAGGAAGCTCTTGAGGCGCTTAAGGTGGAATTGGGCACCCGTGCGCACGCGACACCTGCCGATTTAAGTGTTTCTGAAGGACCGGCGGCGCTGCTTAAGGACGCCGCAGAAGCCATGGGCGGCGTCGATATTCTTATCAACAACGCCGGGCTTACCCGCGATAATTTATCCATGCGCTTGCAGGATGAAGATTGGAGCCAAGTGCTGGATGTTAATTTGAGCGCCGCTTTCCGTCTGTCCAAGGCGTGTCTGCGCGGCATGATGAAAAACCGCTGGGGGCGAATCGTCTCGATCACTTCTATTGTTGGCGTCACCGGTAATCCGGGGCAGGCCAATTACGCCGCTTCCAAGGCCGGGCTTATCGGCATGTCAAAATCCATGGCCCAGGAAGTCGCCAGCCGCTCTATCACCATCAATTGTGTGGCCCCCGGTTTCATCGAAACAGCCATGACAGACGCCCTGGATCCCGTGCAAAAAGAAAAACTTCTGGTGGGCATCCCCAGTGGCCGTTTGGGCAGCGTCGATGATATCGCTTCAGGTGTCGTATACCTGAGCAGCGAAGAGGCCGCTTACGTAACCGGACAGACCCTGCATATCAATGGCGGTATGGCTATGATATGATCAGGTAAGGCTTAAGATTTTGGCCTCTGGTATCGTGAAATAAAGTATGTTAGGTAACGGAAACTGAACATAAGAATTCTATTTAACCATTATTCTCAACAGATAATTTTCAAGGAATAAGTTGATATGAGTGATGTCGCAGATCGCGTAAAGAAGATCGTTCTCGAACACCTGGGCGTTGACGAGGCGAAGGTTGCAGAAAATGCCAGTTTCATCGATGATCTTGGTGCCGACAGCCTGGATACCGTCGAACTGGTGATGGCCTTTGAAGAAGAGTTTGGTTGTGAAATTCCCGACGACGCCGCCGAGAAAATCCTGACCATCAAAGACGCTATTACCTTCATCGAAGCAAACACTTAAACGTTAGTTTCATTATGAGACGTGTCGTCGTCACAGGTATGGGAATGGTCTCGCCGCTTGCTTGCGGTGTTGATTTGTCGTGGCAGCGCCTGATTAATGCACAGTCTGGTATCGCCGCGATCAGTTCGTTCGATATCTCCGATATTCCGGCCAAGATAGCCGGTCAGATCGAAGCAGGCGAAGGCCCGGGCCAGTTCAACGTTGACAATTATTTTACCCCTAAAGAACTTCGCAGGGTTGATGATTTCATCGTCTACGGCTTTGCTGCCGCACAGGAAGCGGTCGAAGATTCAGGCTGGAAACCGGAAGATGAAGAAAGTCAATTCCGCACCGGCGTTCTGATCGGCTCGGGTATCGGTGGCCTGCCTGAGATTTCCAAAGGGTCGCTCACCGTTGATTGCGAATCCGGCGGTGGCGTGCGCCGTTTAAGCCCGTTCTTTATTCCGGCCAGCCTGATTAATTTGATTTCCGGTCACGTTTCTATCAAGTACGGTTTCAAAGGCCCTAATCACGCCGTCGTTACGGCCTGTTCGACCGGTGCCCACGCCATTGGCGATGCGGCGCGCCTGATCATGTGGGAAGATGCCGATGTGATGATCGCTGGCGGTGCAGAAGCCGCCTGTTGTCGTGTCGGCATGGCCGGGTTTTCTCAATCCAAGGCGCTTTCGACGTTGTTCAATGATACGCCGGAACGGGCTTCCAGGCCATGGGATAAGGATCGTGACGGTTTTGTCATGGGTGAAGGTGCCGGTGTTGTGGTGCTTGAAGAACTTGAACACGCCAAGGCGCGCGGGGCAAAGATTTACGCCGAAATCGTCGGCTACGGTCTGACCGGCGACGCCCATCACATTACCGCGCCGACGCCCGACGGCAATGGCGCTTTCCGCTGCATGACCGCAGCGATCAAACGGGCCGGTATGAACCCTGAAGACATTGACTATGTGAATGCCCACGGCACGTCAACCATGGCTGATGTTATCGAGCTTGGCGCTGTCAAACGCGCCTTTGGCGACGCCGTTAACAATCTTTCCATGTCTTCGACGAAATCGGCCATTGGCCACTTGCTTGGTGCGGCGGGGGCTGTTGAATCCATATTCTCAATCTTGGCGATCCAGGACGGTGTTGTTCCGCCAACCCTCAATCTCGACAATCCCGACGAGGGGTGCGATATCGACCTGGTACCCCTTCAGGCCAAGGAACGCCCGGTCCGGGCGGCGCTGACCAATTCCTTCGGCTTCGGCGGCACCAACGCGTCACTGGTGTTTAAAGCCTATTCTTAGTGCAACCTGCCCTCGAATGAGGGCGGATAAATTGCCCCGACATATATAAAACCGATCAAATGATCTGCCATCTAGCGATGGCAGTTTGATCTGGTTTAGAGTGAGCGGCATGAATCGCTTTATCTTACCCGTCCTCAGTCTTTTTATGCTCAGCCTGTTGGCCGGTGGCGGCTTGCTCGCGTGGGGGTATCTTCAGTTCACAAAACCGGGGCCAACCATCGCCGAGACGACGGTGGTGATTGCTCAAGGGGCGGGCATTAAGGTCATTGCCGAGACGTTGGGCCAGGCCGGGGTTATCGCCGATCCATTGATTTTTCGTTTGGGTGTTCGCCTTAGCCGTATGGACAAGGCGCTGAAAGCCGGAGAATTTGTTTTCCCTTATGGGGTCAGCGCCAAGGGTGCGGCGATAGTTTTGAAGACCGGCAAGACCGTTGTCCGTCGCCTGACCATTGCCGAAGGACTGACTTCCGTTCAGGTTTTCGAGCAACTGGTCGCCGCCGAAGGCCTGGAACAATCTTTCGATGTGCCACTGGAAGGTTCGGTGTTGCCCGAAACGTATCATTATTCTTATGGGGATAGCCGCGCCGAGCTGGTTCAGCGCATGGTCAAGGCGATGGATAATGGCCTGATCAGGCTGTGGAATGAACGCGCGGAGGGTTTACCGTTCAGGGGCCCGGCAGAGGCGCTGATTCTGGCCTCAATCGTCGAGAAAGAAACCGGCCTGAAGGCGGAGCGGGCGCGCATCGCCGGCGTTTTCATTAATCGCCTGCGCCTGGGCATGCGCCTGCAATCGGACCCGACCGTGGTTTACGGCCTTAGCGAAGGTGAAGGACCGTTGGGGCGCGCTTTGACCCGCGCCGACCTGAAAACGGATAACCCCTACAACACTTATCTTATCAAGGGGTTACCACCGGGGCCAATCTGCAACCCGGGCCTGGCCGCCATCAAGGCGGTGTTTAATCCCGAGGCCACGGACGAACTCTATTTCGTCGCCGACGGCAACGGCGGTCATACCTTCGCCAAAACCCTGAAACAGCATAACCGCAACGTTGCCAAGTGGCGCAAAATTCGCGACGGAGGGTAGCTCTCACCCCTTCCGCGGCAAACGGCTGAGTAGTTTATTGGCCCAGCACGGCGGCAGTAGGTTGAGGCCCCACATGAAGGCGACAAAGGGCCAGGGGAAGGCAATCAGGGTGCGGTTTTTGGCCAGGCCCCCCGCGATAATGCGGACCGCCTTCGGGGCGCTCATCATCAGTGGCATGGGGAAGGGGTTGTTCGCCGTCATGCGGCTTTCGACGAAACCGGGGCAGATCACGCTCACCCCGATGCCTTCTGCCGCCAGCACTCCGCGCAGGGCTTCGCCGTAAGCCTTGACCATCACCTTGGAGGCCGAATAGGCGGGGGCGCTGGGTAACCCCCGAAAACCGGCCATGGAACTGACCAGCGCCAGTTGGCCGCGTCGCCGCGTTCGCATCGGCCTTACGGCGGGAAAAATAGTGTTCAGCACCCCGGCCATGTTGACGGCGAAGATGTCGCGGGTCGCGGCTTCATCCAAATCGCCTTCACTGGAAATTCCGGCATTGGCGATAACCAGTTCAAGCGGGTGATCTCGATCGCTGCGGCTTATCCAGTCGGCCATGGCGTCCCGGTCGGTGACATCGACGATGTCCGCTGTGACGGCGGCCCCTTTTTCGCGCAAGGCACTGGCGACGCTATCAAGACGCGTAACGTCGCGGCCACTTAAAGCCAGAAAGACGCCGGGGCGGGCATAATAATGCGCCAAGGCCTCGCCAATACCGCTGGATGCACCGGTAATCAAAATAGATCGGGGGTTTTTCATGGTCCTGTTATAGTGCAGCTTGCTATAACTTGCAGCTACGATAAATGCCTTGGGAGAGAGCGCTTGCCCATTCAATCAATGACCGGATATGCCCGTACCGAAGGCTCCGTGGAAATATGCTCCTGGGTCTGGGAGGCGCGCGGCGTTAACGGCAAGGGACTGGACGTGCGTTGCCGCCTGCCCGGCGGTTTCGATGCCCTGGAATCCGTGGTCCGCGAGAAGGTCAAGCAACGCCTGCAGCGGGGCAACATCTCGCTGTCGCTGAACATCGAATGGGTCCGTCAGGGCGGTGCCTACGGTATCAATGAAGACGTGCTAAATAGCTATATCGCTATGTTGCCCGAACTTGGTGAAAAGGTACCGGGGTTGAAACCGGCTAGCCTTGATGGCCTACTGGCCTTGAAAGGGGTTATTGAAACCCGCGACGAGGCGGTAACGGAAAGCGCCCGCGATGAACTGCAACCGGTGTTGCTGTCCAGCCTTGAGGAAACACTGGACGGGATGCTGGTCATGCGCGCCGATGAAGGCGCGCGTCTGGCCGCTGTGCTGTCGCAACAGGTCGGCACCATCGAAGAACTGTGCGCGGCCGCCGCCAAGTCTGCCGCCATGCGTCCCGTCGCCATTCGTCTGCGCCTGAAACAACAGGTTGAAGCCCTGCTCGAAGATGTGCCGACATTGTCTGCGGAACGGCTTGAACAGGAGGCGGCGCTTTTGATGACCAAGGCCGACATTAGTGAGGAACTGGACCGCTTGACCGCCCATGTCGGGGCCGCCCGCGATTTGTTGAGTGGTGATGGGACGATTGGCCGCAAACTGGATTTCCTGTGTCAGGAATTCAACCGTGAGGCCAATACGTTGTGTTCCAAATCCGGCGATGTGGAGCTAACCCGCATCGGGCTCGACCTGAAGGCGATGATTGAACAGTTTCGCGAGCAAGTGCAGAATATTGAGTAACATGATGAATGCTGATGCCATCCTGAAGCGCCGCGGCCTGATGATCGTTTTGTCATCGCCCTCGGGCGCTGGAAAATCAACCATATCGCGGGCGCTCATGGCCCGCGATGACAACCTGACCATGTCCGTTTCGGCGACCACCCGCGCCATGCGCCCCGGCGAAGTCGATGGCGTGGATTATTATTTTGTCGATAAGGCGCGCTTCAATGCCATGGTCGCGGAAGGTAAAATGCTGGAACATGCCCAGGTTTTTGATAATTATTATGGCACTCCCAGGGAACCGGTAGAGGAAGCCCTGGCGCTGGGACGCGACGTCATGTTCGATGTGGATTGGCAAGGCACCCAGCAAATAGCCGAGAATGCCTCCAAGGATCTGGTCCGCGTGTTCATTCTGCCGCCAAGTATGGTGGAACTGGAACGCAGGCTAAATGCCCGCGCCCAGGATAGTGAAGAGGTGGTCAAAAAAAGAATGGCCGAAGCCAGTTCTGAAATGAGCCACTATCCGGAATATGACTACATTATCGTTAATATCGATATTGACGAAAGTATCGCCAAAGTCGAAGCCATCCTCGCCGCAGAACGCCTGAAGCTGCACCGTCAGATCGGCATTCACGAATTCATCGCCGATATTATTCATGATTGAGGCGGCGCGGATACTAGGACAGGCACGGCGCGACAACACCGGTGTCTCGCTGCCCGGTGAAATGGTCCCGACCGGCGAAGATGCGGCCTATGCCCTGCAGGCGGCCTTGCACCAATGGCAGCAGGCAGCAGGCCATGGGCGTGTCAGTGGTTACAAGATAGGCTGCACGACGGCAGTCATGCAGGAAATCGTCGGGGTGCCAAATCCAATATTCGGCGGCGTTTTGGATGTTAATGTTCATCAGGATTCGGCGACTTTTGCCTTAAAGGATTTCCAGGGTGTCGGCATTGAATGCGAGATTGCTTTCAGGCTTGGCGCGGACTTGCCGGCAAACGGCGCGCCTTACCGGCGCGACCAGATTGAAGCGGCTATCGGTTCTTGCATGGCGGCTATTGAGGTCGTCGATAACCGCTATGGCGATTTTCGCAAAACCCCGAGCCCGGTGCTGATCGCCGATGACTTCTTCCATTCCGCCTGCGTACTTGGCGCCGAAGTCGTAGACTGGCGGGGAGTCGATTTGGCGGCAACGGAAGGGCGCACGTATATCAATGGTCGCCCGGAAGGCTTGGGCCTTGGCGCGGAAGTTCTTGGGCATCCGGTAGAAGCGATGGTCTGGATCGCCAATCGCATGGCCGCATTGGGGCGGGATTTGCAAGCCGGGGAGTTTATCCTGACAGGGTCGCTCACTCCCGTTTACTGGCTGAACAATGTCCCCGCTGAAGCGGTCATTTCCATTGACGATTTGGGCGACGTTCGCGCTTTATTTAACTAACCGGGCGATGGCGCAGAACTGCTCTGGCGTCAGGGTCTCGGCGCGGAGCGTCGGGTCGATGCCCAGGCTTTCCAGATCAACATCCAGGGGTTTCAGGCTGGCGCGCAACATCTTGCGGCGCTGACCGAAAGCGGCGGCGGTAACTTTTTCCAATTTCTGCCATTCACATTGCGCCAGAGGGGCCGGGCGCGGGGTCAGTGTGACGACGGTGCTTTCCACCTTGGGCGGTGGCGTGAAGGCGGTTCTGGCGATGTTGAAGTCGTGGTTGGCATGGCACAGCCACTGGGTCAGCACGGACAGGCGACCATAGGTTTTGCCGCCGGGGCTGGCGGTTATCCGGTCGGCAACTTCCTTCTGGAACATCAAGGTCAGGCTTTGATAGCGTTCAATCTGGTGCAACCAGCCGATCAGCAAGGGCGTGGCCACGTTGTAGGGCAGGTTGGCGACGATTTTAAGGGGGCCTTCGGCAAGTTCGCCCAAGTCTAACCCAAGCGCATCGGCGGCGATGACCTTGAGCCTGCCGTCATAATGGGTGCTCAAGTCCTGCATGGCTTCGACACAACGTGGATCGCGCTCCACGGCGATGACCTGCGCGGCCCCAGCTTCAAGAAGCGCCCGGGTCAGGCCACCGGGACCGGGGCCGACTTCGATCACCGTGCAGTTCGACAAGTCCCCGGCGGCGCGGGCGATGCGGGCGGTAAGGTTGAGGTCGAGCAGGAAGTGCTGGCCCAATTTCTTACGGGCGTCGAGTCCGAAGCGGTTAACGATATCGCGTAAGGGGGGCAGGTCAGCCGTCATCATAAGCGCCGGGCGGCGATGTCGGCGGCCATTTTTATAGCGGCAAGCAGGCTGGTTTCGCGGGCAACCCCGGTTCCGGCGATATCGAAGGCGGTGCCATGATCGGGCGATGTGCGGACGAAGGGCAAACCCAACGTGACGTTTACGGCGGCATCGAAATTGATGGTCTTGATCGGGATCAACGCCTGGTCGTGGTACATACATATGGCGGCGTCATAGGTCGCGCGCGCTGCGCTGTGGAACATGGTGTCGGGTGGCCAGGGGCCACTGGCGTCAATTCCCATTTCCCGAAGTTTGGCGATGGCCGGGGCGATGATGGTGACTTCGTCAGCCCCCATGCCACCGCCTTCCCCTGCGTGCGGGTTAAGCCCGGCAACGGCCAGTTTTGGGCTGGAAATGGCGAAATCCTCTTGCAGCGCCTTGGCCGTGATGACACTTAAGGATACGATGTCGTCCGTCTTCAGGCTTGTTATGGCATCTTGCAGGCTGACGTGGACTGTTACCGGTACGACTTTAAGTTCGGGAGACGCCAACATCATCACCGGCGGCGTGTCGATACCGGCCAATCCGGCCAGAAATTCCGTATGGCCGGGAAATTCAAACCCGGCGTCATACAGGGATTTCTTGTGGATGGGATTGGTGACAACCCCACTTGCCTGGCCGCCCCTAACCAATTCAACTGCAAGCCTGATTGAGTCAATAACGGCGCTGGAATGATCAGGCCCGGCGCTTAAGGGGCGATGCAGGACAGGCAGAGCATCGGCAAATACGGGCGTTGTTAAAGCAGGGTCATGGATTTCAGTGATGGGTGTGTCGAGTCCTGTTTTATCGGCCAGGCTTTTCAATCGGTGTACATCATCAATAACGAAAAAAGGGGTGCCTTTTTTCGCCCGCCAGGCCTTGAGCGTTATTTCGCCGCCAATGCCAGCAGGGTCTCCCATGGTCAAGGCCAGGGGAGACGGGCCGATGTCGGTCATATGCGGACATCCAGAAAGGCCGCCTGACGTAGTTCGCGAAGATGTCCCCTGGCTGCATTATCCAGACGTTCCCCCATCAGGCGTTGATTTATTTTTGGCCTAAGATTATCCAGTTCAACGGAACCGGTCCGCTTACAAACCATCAGAAATATAATGCCCCCTTCGGCAATGGTTGGTTTGCTTGGGGTTCCAACGGGAAGGTTCTTCACGACTTTCTGAATAGCATTTGGCAAGGAAGACGTTTCGACAACGCCAAGGCTTCCAGATAAGGGCGATCCACTTTCGGCTTCAAGTTTTTGCATAGCCGCACAACTGGTCGCGCGTGCCGCCATGCTTTTTGCTTTTTCTGTCAGGATGACTTTCTCGCTGTCATTGTTTGACGCTCCTAACGGCAAAAACACTTGATGAAGGTCGATTTTTTCCTGCGAGCGTGGAACCCCTTGTCCGATGCGCTCGTTTCTTTTGAGGATCAAATGATAACCGGATATACCGCGTAATGGTCGCGATACAGCGCCTTTTCTTAATGAAATCAATGCGCTGTCTATTTCCTTAGGCAGTTGCCCTTGACGAACCCAACCTAGATCACCACCGATGGCGGCAGAGGCGCTTTGTGAATAATTCCTAGCCAGAATCTTGAAGCTGGCTCCGTTATTTAGTTGCTCGATCAGGCGATTGGCATTGTTGAGAACTTCCTGAGCCCTATTGGGGTCATTAACAGGAAGATATATCTCCGCAGCCAAATATTCCGGCTTTCCTTTGCTGGCTTTCATGGCGTTGATAACTTCATCAATTTCGTCATCGCCGATTGTAATTTGGGATCGGAACAACGTGTTGATTGTGTCGGCCCAAGCTATTGTGGCTTCAATCTGATCAATCAAGACTAGTCGGTCGACGCCATTCTTATTGAGGTAGTCGGTCATTCCCCCTTTGGGCAGATTGTTCCTTTTTTCCACATCAGCGTATGCCGCTTCCAACTCGTCACTGGAGATTTGGATATCCAATCGCGCCGCTTCCTGCATTTTCAATTTTTCATCAATCAGACCATTAAGAACCTGTTGCGACAGCCGACGGCGCAATTCGGGCGAGTCCTTTTGATTGGATGTGACAATGAGCATCTTTAATCTTGCTTGCAGATCATAGAGCGAGATGACGTCGTCATTGACGACAGCGGCGATGCCAAGGGTCTGGGTGGCGCCAGGGGAAGGTGGCAGGAAAATGACCAATGCCATCAGTAGCGGTCCAGCTACTGAGCGCATTAATTTTAAATGAGTAAAGGCCATAAGAAATTAAATCCGCCCGAAAGAGATCGATAACTTAGACACCGGGAGAAACCTCTCCTAATGTTTTGAAGAGAATACGGAAAACTATTGAATCTTCAGGTTGCAATTCATTGTTTTCAAAGAATGTCCGCTTGATGTTGGTCGAGAAAAGCAAACATTCATTTTCATAGGTTAAATTCATACCGGTCGTGCGCAAATTGTCTTCCGCTAAATCCTGGGTCGCGCTGATACTGCTGCGCCAGTTTTTATTAATTTGGGAGGAAAGAGAACCACTAATTTCTTCACGGCTGGCAAATTCGCTGCCTACCTGACGATCAAAGAAGGCGTAACGGGTATTCAGTTGCAGTGCCGGAACACCGGCAGCAATATCGACTTCATTTCGTCTGGATTCAAGATTGGCATGGTCCAGGCGGGTGCGGTAATAAATATCCAGCATCGAATTTGGCGAAACATGAAGACGCCCGACAATATCGGACAGGTTATCTTCGAGTCCGGAACCAACGGCGAAGCTGTCGTCCGCCTTGTAGCGATAGCTTTGCCCCAATAACAAACTTGTCGAGCCACCGTCCTTGCCAAACACGCCCCATTTGAAACCGTAGTTTACGCGGGGGCCACCTTCGATACGGTCGAGACCGGTAAAGCGGTTATTGCTGAACAAATTGGTGTCGTCAAATTCAAGGTTCTGCGAGTCTTCATTGGGGATATTGTGAGAATTACCGCCATAAGGACTGGCCACAAGCGAAACAATAGGTTCGAACATTTGATAGACCTTGTCGTCTCCGCTAACAAAGGGATAGCGCCAGTCGAGGGCGGCTTGCGGGACCAAACGGTAAGCATAATCGGATGTCTTGTCCTGGCCGCTAACTTTTAAATTGTTGGTGTTGTAAAAATCGCCGATCATTTTAGCGGACAATGTGTAGATATCTCCCGCTGGCGCCACATAAGGCAGGTTCCAGCCACTACGAACGGACATACGGCGGGTATCTGCTCCTGTTGTACGGGTCAGGGCCAGCGCGTTGACATCCAGTGTCGAATAAGCACCAAATCGGTCGGGCTCACTGACGTGGTTGAAATCAATAAGGGGGAGAATAAGGGGGACCGAACTGTCTTCCTGGCCTGTCAAGGTGGATTGAAAGATCGTGCTGTTGGCCTGGAAGTAATTACGGTCGCGAAATCCCTCGACAAATCCTTGTGTAGCGAGGGCATTGGTGATTTCGGGAAGGGTATTATCCGCGCTGAAGCCAAACCGTGACATATATGTTTGATCTGTCTGTCGATTGACGTCGAAGCCCCAGCGCCATGTCTCGTCGTAATCGAAGCGCCCCTTGGCGGCGACGTGGCCTCTAATTCCGGATATTCCTTTTTCTGTGGAGTAGGTCACTTTTGTTGCCTTGGTGTTATCCTTGATGCTGCCGCGCATCTCGAAGTCACCTTCAACAAACTTATGACGGTACTCCCCGGCCATAATAACGCTTTCATCTGCGGTAAATGACGGGCTTATCGTGGCGTCTGAATTGCTCGCTATATTGAAAAAATATGGGGTTGTAAGAAATGTCCCCGTTACATTCGAGGAGCCGAAGGAAGGTGTCAGAAAACCGCTTTTTCTTTTTACCGTCGGGTCGGGATGGGAAAGGTAGGGGGTGTAAAGAATGGGGATACCGGCAAATTCAAGCCAGGCATCGCGATATTCTATCGTTTGGCGTTGTTTGTCATGAATGACCTTGACGGCTTTGACTTGCCACAGTGGCGGTCGCGATGGGTCGTCGTCGCACAATTTGCAAGCCGAATAGACGGCATTGCGAAGGTCCAGAATGTTGGCGTTTGTGCGTCGACCACCACTGGCGGCGATCAGGGATCCATCTTTTAATATGGCCCTGAGGTCCGCAATGATGCCGTCTCGCAGATCGCCGGAAAGTTCCATGAATTCAGCAAATAAGACCTCACCGGAAGGCTCTAACAAGGTGACGTTTCCTGAAGCGGTGACGAAATTCTGTTTTCGATTGTATACGATAACATCGGCGGTGAGGATGCGGTCTTGATTTTGCACCTGAACATTGCCCCGGGCGGTGACAATGTCGAGACCCCGGTCATGTTGCATTTCATCGGCGCTGAAGCGGACCTCGCCGTTAATATCTTCGTCGGGTTGGGCTGGTTCTTCTTGCGACGCCGGGGCGCGAACGTCAGAAACGGCGGCCAGGGCCATGCCCGGCGCCAACGCGAAAATTAACAATAAGGATGCCCAGAATGATTTCAACATAACGCCCAATTTCATACCGACCCTAACCATCCTCAAGATGGAGCAACATGGCAAGCCCTAGCAACATGGTCACACCCGATGGAGTCCAAGCGGCCAGTGTTACAGGGATGGAGTCCGAAAGGCCAAGGGCAAAAACCACATCTGAGAAAAAATAAAGGACGAATCCGGTCAGAACGCCGCCCGAAACGACAAAAATCGTTCCACCGCGGCGCGATTGGCGGAGCGTAAACGTCGCAGCAATCAACACCATGGCGCACATCAAAAACGGCGCGGCGAGCAGGGAATGCCAGTGTAATCGATGGCGGACCGCCGAAAATCCGGATTCTTCAAGGGTATCTATGAAATCAGGCAAATCCCAGAAGGACATTGTTTCTGGCGGTGCGAAATTGTCCTGTATGGAATTTAAGGTCAGGTCTGTTTCCAACCAGAATTCCTTTTCATGGCGGGAAGGCACATCGGGTTCGTGAATCCAGACATCGCGCATATGCCAGAAGCCATCTTCCAGAAAGGCATCTGCGGCATCAATGCGCCTGATGAATTTACCGACCCCTTTGTAAATGAATACATTTACGAACCCCAGTTCGACTTCTTTTCCTTGCTGTAAAAAAGTCTTTGCATGGATGACCGACTGATCCGTGCCGTCGGACTGGCGCAACCAAAGACCGGAACTGGAAAGGGCCAGAAAACTTTCCTGTCCTTTGAAGGCCGCCGCCTCGACCCTCTCGAAACGTGTCAGCATGGTAGAGGCCAAGGGATTGAACAGGGTGACTTTTGCGACACCCAGCAGAAAAGCCAGAACCAGAACCGGTAGCAGAAATTGCCAGGCCGAAACACCGGCAGCCCGCGAGACAACAAGTTCGTGATTTCGGGTCAGACGCCAAAATGCTGCCATACCGCCAAACAGAACTGCGAAGGGGAAAAGTTGCTGGCCCATGTAGGGAAGTTTCAGCACCGCCATTTCGGCAATCATGGCGAAATTAACCAGCGGTTTCGATGCCGCCCTTCTTAGTAATTCGATCGTATCGACCAGCAAAATCAAGGCCAGAAGGATCGTGAATATGGCGATAAAACTGACAATGAATTGTCGACCGATATACAGGGACATGGTTGTTGAAAGGCGCATGGCTGCTTGTTAACCCGCAGCTTCAAGCCGCTGGGCGGCCCGAGATTTTGGATTTCTAAGCATCAGCAGATAACCGCCAAACACGGGCAGTAAACCGAATACATAAAGCATCGGCACCAGAGAGAGATTTTTCGCGGCGGCATTCTCAAGGGCCAGCATCCCCGCCTGCAAGGCGACGACGATAATGGCCGCAAGGACGATTCTTCTTGATTGCGTGCGCCTGCTAAAACTGCCGGATATGAGGATCGCTAAACCGACAAGTGCATAGCCCAATGCGGATACCGGCGAGATCAGCCTCTTGTGCCCCTCGACGGTAAACTTGCCAATGTTCCGGGGGATCATGTCGGGGTCTTTATCAAGGTTGAACAGCTCATAAACCGTTCTTTCACGGGGTTCCCGGAACCTTCCGGCTCCGCTGCTGGATGTGGCGGCCATCTCAAAGATATAGCGGTCAAAATAAAGGATCGAGAATTGGTGGGTTTGCGGATCGACTTCTTGACGGTTGCCGTTGTACATGACGACCCGCGAGCCTTCCTTACCCTGCAACATGGCCCCGCGCTCTGCAAGCAGGGTGTATGGCTTGTTCTTGTCACGCCCGTCATGGACCAGAATGCCGTGTAGTTGGCCATCGGAAGAACGTTTGCGAATGTAGACGACGATATCTTTTGACGCCTCGTTGAAGGCCCCTTCCTGAAGCAGAATATGGGTGTAGTTATTGCGGATTTCCCACTGCAATTCCTTGAACATGCGCTGCGAGTGGGGCAGCAGGTAGATGTTGATCAGATACCCAAGGGCGACCACGATGAAGGTTAAAATCAACCCCGGTTTGGCCAACGCATGTTGGCTTAGGCCTGCTGCGCGCATGACCACCAATTCCCGGTCAGAGATTAATTTCGAATAGGTGAAGACGATGACTGTGAACAGGGCAATTGGCAGCACTATGGACAGGAAATTCGGTAACAGCAACATGGTAAAGTACATGAAAATGCCGGTCGTCAGGCCACGATTGACGATCATTTCGACAAACTTCAATGATTGAGTCAGCCAGATGACGCAGGTTAATCCCGCCGTAATCAGAATCATACCTACAAGCAATTGCTTGAGGATGTATTTATTTAAACCACTCATTGCTGAAATAACGCCCTAATATTGTCCGTCAAAATGTCTGAAAAACACAAAAAAATCAAGGTTTAACGACTTTTGACTTAAGGTGTGGGAAAGTCGCTGGACGTGATCGAAAAGGTGCCCGAAATGATTCTTTCCAGATGGCTAGGTGCTTCGACGAGTACCTGATCGGCAAAAAAGCGGGTCGAGATGACTTTTCCCTTATAAAATGCCGTATCGCCCGTGCCGGCTTCGAGTTTTTTTAGAGATATTTCAGCCGCCCGAGCCATTAGCCAGCCCCCAAGTGTGATCCCGAGCAGGGAAAGATATGAATTGGCACCGGCGAGGACGGCGTTCGGGTCTTTTGGAAACGTCTCCAGTACCCACGCCGTGGCCTGTTCCAGGGCGTTGATTGCCGTGGCAAGACGCCTGGAAATAGCAGCCAGGTCGTCGTTTGCCGTCGATGGCGAGAATTTTCGCATGTCTTCGATCAGGGCGTGGATCGTCGCCCCGTTCTCGCGCGCTACCTTTCGACCGATCAGGTCTATGGCCTGAATGCCGTTGGTGCCTTCGTAAATGGAAGCGATACGGGCATCGCGCATGTGCTGGGCGGCCCCGGTTTCTTCGATATACCCCATGCCGCCGTGGACCTGAACACCGATATTGGCGGCGTCGATACCGATGTCGGTGCTCCATGCCTTGACCACTGGTATTAGCAGATCGAGAAGGCTCTGGGCGCGTTTCCTCACCTGTTCATCGGTATGGCGATTGGCGGTATCCAGCGTGGCGGCGGTGGTGTAGGCCAGCGCCCGTGTCGCCTCGGTTCGGGATTTCATGGACAGCAACATGCGTTTGACATCCGGATGATGGATAATCGTCACAGGCGCAGCGCTGTCGCTGGATGCGTCACGGCTTTGTACCCGCCCAAGGGCGTAATCCAGGGCCTGCTGGTAAGCCCGCTCGGCGATGGCGACGCCTTCCAGGCCAACGGCCAGGCGGGCGTTGTTCATCATCGTGAACATGCATTTGATGCCCTCGTTTTCGGCCCCGATCAGGTAGCCGATTGCGCCATCGTTGTCACCGTAGGACATGACGGCGGTTGGACTGGCGTTAATGCCCAGCTTATGCTCGATGGAAACACACTTCAGGTCATTGCGCTCGCCAAGCTCCCCGTTGTCGTTGACCAAAAACTTCGGCACCAGAAATAACGAAATGCCTTTGACGCCATCGGGGGCGTCGGGCAGGCGGGCCAGCACCATGTGGATGATGTTATCGGTCAGATCATGCTCGCCGTAAGTTATGAATATCTTTTGGCCGCTGATGCGATAATGATCGCCATCGCGCACGGCCTTTGATCTGATCCGGGCCAAGTCCGTTCCGGCCTGGGGTTCGGTCAGGTTCATGGTGCCGTTCCATTCTCCTGATACCAGTTTGGCCAGAAACGTTGTCTGTAGTTCTTGCGAACCGTGGGTGCTGAGCAACTCGATCGTACCCTGCGTTAGCAAAGGGCACAGGGCGAAGGCCATATTGGCGGAATTCCACAGTTCGGAAACGGCTGTAGAGACCAGCCACGGCAGGCCCTGACCGCCGAAATCCGGATCAAAGGGAACACCGTTCCAGCCGCCATCGACAAATTGCCGGTAGGCGTCCTTGAAGCCTTCGGGAGTGCGCACGACGCCGTTCTCAATTTGGCAGCCTTCCAGATCACCGCTGTGATTTAAGGGAGCCAGAACGTCGGAAGCCAGTTTGCCTGCCTCCTCTAAAATGGCTTCGACCAGATCAGGGCTGGCGTCTTCACAACCGGGCAGGGCAGCGACGTCGCCCAGACCAGCAATTTCATTGAGAACGAAGGTGATGTCTTGGGTGGGGGCGGTGTAGGTGCTCATATTTTGTTGATACCTTATTGAGGACGTTGCCGATTAGAATAAGCCCGGATGTCTTTAAAAGCACTTGGTTTAAACTATTTATATTATTTTCTGCCCGTGCAGTATCCGGGAGATACGGTTACGCATCGAAATATACTATTTACTAAGTCAGACGACTGTCTTAATAATGATCCATTAACGATAACCCAGTGGAAATGGATGGAGAGATAAATATGGGGCATACGCCAACAGTTCTGGTAACGGGAGCCACTGGTTTTTCGGGTAGTCATATTCTTGAAGCCTTTTCGCAGGCTGCTAATGAAGGTCTGGTTAAGGTCATTGCCGCCTGCAGGGATGAAAAAAAGTTGCCGAACACTTTTACCGGTGAAGTCAGGGCCGGTGACATGCTTGACGCCGCTTATGTTGAACAGGTGACAAAAGGTGTCGATATCATTTGTCATGCCGCCGCTTGGTCGACGCTTTTTGGACATCGCGAGCAGGTGCATAAATTGTATTTAGAACCGTCCGTGCGCCTGATCGATTCTGCCCTTGCCAACAAGGTCTCTCGATTTTTGTATGTCAGCACCACGGCCGCTTCACCGCCGGGTAAAGCCCGGGATGCGTTGTCTCCTGCCGAAATAAAAGATTTTTGGCCGCAACTGGATGCAGTTGTTGGAATTGAGAACGCTCTGCGTCAATCGGCGAGTGAAGATTTCACGGCTATATCCATGCGCCTGGGGCTTTTTTGCGGTAAGAATTATTCCCTTGGCTTGCTTCCGATCTTGTTGCCGCGGTTGAAAACCCATCTGGTGCCCTGGATTGATGGTGGGCGAACACCTATGCCGTTGATCGATGGTCAAGACATTGGGCAGTCTTTTCTTCATGCGGCATTGGCCTCAGCTATAAAAGGCTATGATGCATTTAATATCATCGGACCGGAAACGCCGCGTGTGAAGGATGTCATTTCGTTTCTGCATGAAGAATTCGGCTATCCCAAGCCCCATTTTGGCGTCCCTTTTTCAATGGCCTATCCTTTTTCTAAATTGATGGGAATGCTGGATTCAGTGGTGCCTTGGGATCCCCTGATTGTTCCTTCTATTGTTTATATCCTGGAAGATTTTGGCGTTGATAACATCGACGCCACAGCTAGGCTGGGGTATGTGCCAAAGATCCATTGGAAGGACTCAATTCGTGAACAATTGACTGAAATGAAAATCCGTCAGAAACGGCATATGCCCTTGCGCAAAGATATTCCTGCCATCGTTCCCAATCCTTGAGGCGCTTTCAGTATCATCGTAGAATTGTACTATAACGATCAAATCGAACCAGGACTGATATGCCCACTAAAGGTGAACAGAGCAAGGAGCGTATTTTAGAAACAGCCAATCGGCTTTTTTATGAACGTGGGTTCAATAGCACGTCGTTCCAGGATATCGCGGAAGTTTCGGGTGTTCCCAAGGGAAATTTTTATTTTTATTTCAAAAGCAAAGGTGCGCTTTTGGAAACTGTTATCGAAGGTCGTCTGGAACGGTTTCGAGAAGCTTTAACCGGTTGGGAACGGGATTTATCGACCCCTAAGGAGCGCCTGTTGCGTTGTATTGACATGCTGGTTAACGACCGTGCGGAAATCGAGCGTTATGGGTGCCCGATGGGGTCGCTCAGTTTGGAAATTGGTAAACAACAACCAGAAATGAAAAAGCAAGCGGCGAAAATATTCCGTTTGTTGGTCGACTGGAACGAAAACCAGTTGCGGGAACTGGATGTCGGGGATCAGGCTCCCGCTTTGGCTCACCGTTTGATTGCACGCCTGCAGGGGGCCAGTGTTCTGGCTTTTGTATTAGAAGATAAAATCAGAGCGCGTGAAGAAATTGACGATATCAAAGCCTGGATCGAAGCCCTATAAAACCTTGCCGGGGTTGAGTAATCCCTTGGGGTCGAGGGTCTTTTTCATGGCCCGCATAAGGTCCATCTCGACGTCTGACTTATAGCGTACAAGATCGTCGCGTTTCAATTGTCCAACGCCGTGTTCGGCGCTAAAACTGCCGTCCATGCTAAAGACAAGGTCGTACATCAGCCGGTTCAGCCGTTTTTTGTGACCCAGATAGGCTTGTATTTCCATTGCATCGGGTTGGCTCAGGTTGAAGTGGATGTTGCCGTCACCGGCATGCCCGAAGGCGCAAATGCGAATTCCCGGCATTTCCGCCTCGAACAGCGCACGCGCCCTGGCCAGAAATTCCTCGACTCGCGCAACAGGTACGGAAACGTCGTGGGAAATAGAACCCCCTTCATAATGTTGGGATTTGGGAATCGATTCCCGGATGCGCCATAGCTCTTTGCTCTGGGCACTGCTTGATGCGATGACGGCGTCTTCGGCAATGCCATCTTCGAAGGCGGTCTCAAGAATGGATTGCAGGGTTTCGTGAATGTGCGGGCCACTACCGCTGGCCTCTATCAAAGCATATTGGGCATGCGAGTCCTCGAAGGGATCCTTGTTGCCGGCAATATGACGTGTCGAAAGGTCGAAGGCGAAGCGGTTCATTATTTCGAACGTCGTCAAGCCATCGCCAATCAAGCCCCTGGCGCGCGCGAACAGTTCCATGATGCAAGCCGCATCCTTGGCCGCACAGATCGCCGTTGCTATGGCCTTGGGGCGGGGAAAGGTTTTCAGCACAGCAGCGGTGATGATGCCGAGCGTTCCTTCGGCGCCGATGAACAGGTGTTTCAGGTCGTAGCCGGTATTGTCCTTGCGAAGGGCGCGCAGGCCATCCCAGATGCGGCCGTCGGCCAGCACCACTTCAAGACCGAGCACCAGATCACGGGCGTTGCCATAGCGCAGAACCTGAACCCCGCCGGCGTTGGTCGAAAGGTTGCCACCGATGCGGCACGATCCTTCGGCACCCAGGCTGAGGGGGAAAAAGGCCTCTGTCTCATCGGCAGCGCGTTGAATGTCGGCCAGAATAACCCCGGCCTCGACGGTGATGGTCTGGTTCAGGGGATCGATATGACGGATGGCGTTCAGCCTTTCCGTGCTCAGCACAATACCCTCGCCGTCCGGAAAATTCGCAACGCCGCCACCGACCAGGCCGGTGTTGCCGCCCAGGGGGACGACGCCGAGCCCGGCGGCGTGACAGATGCGAACAATAGCGGAGACCTCATCCGTTGAGCCTGGTTTAACAACCGCCGCAGCCGCGCCCTGATAGACGCCACGTTCCTCGCGAAGATAGGGCTGCATGTCAGCTTCCGCATCAATCCAGCCTTTCGGCCCAACCAGGTCGCGGATGTTTTCCAGTGCTTGGGAGTGCGTAGTCATGATGAGTTTATAATGGCGTCAGGGGGAAAAGCAAACAAGGGGACTTTAACGTCCACCCCCCACCCGTCATTCCGGACTTGATCCGGAATCCAGAGATGTTAGAAAAAGTCTGGATGCCGGCGTTCGCCGGAATGACGATTAGGAACTAAAGCGGCTCGAAACCCACTCCGCTGCTTTAGCCGCCCAGGCAATCGTTCCCCATTTAACCATGCGGCCTTGAATGATTGGGACAAGCGAAAAGAATACCTGTTTCCAATACCAAATCCTGGCATATCGCGGCCCGAACTTCGGTAGGATGATGGTAGTGAATTCTTCTTCCAGATCGCCGGGGATATGTTTGCGCGCATCCTTTGAAAGGAAAAGATAAAGAATCTTCTCACCTGTTTTTGGGGGTGAGATTAATGTTGTTCCTATCTTCATCGAAAATAATAACATAATGGGCTTAAGAATAATTTGAAAAGTAGGATTAAATGGCTCAATAAGTTTTTTGGTCAAATGGTCAAAAAAGGACATCTCATTTGAATCTTGAGATTCAAATTCATGTATCAAATCATCAAGATTATTAAAATTATCAAGATAACCTTGATGATTTATGGCTTTCCGCCTAGCTCGATACACTGCTTCAACATATTCTTCGTTGAATATTATATTTGGCTGCTCTTTATTCCAGTTCTTCAATCTGATTTCTTTGAACTTAAAGTCACTCTGGTGTTTGGGGTCCATCAAATCATACATACGTGAGAAGGTATCTTGATTCTTTTCCTTCGGGTCTGAATTGCTCATTAGCTCAACCCTCCCACAATTGAGGCAAGAGTGCCGCCTAAGGGGGTGCCATCGCGCATTCGCTGAACATTATTCCATGACTCATCGAGGGCCTTATTTCCTGGTGCAAGAATCTTGAAATAGCGTTTGGCGCGGCCGCCGCGTTCCTTTGTCGGTTCACCGACGTGGGAGGCGACGAAGCCTTTTCGTTCGAGGCGTTCGAGTGTGGTGTAAATAGCGCCGATGGAGACTTCGCGTTTGATGCGTTCGGCGAGTTCGCGGCGGATGGTCATGCCGTAGGCGTTTGAGCCGAGGCGGACCAACGCCAACATTGTAATTTGCTCGAATTCGCCGAGATAGTCACCTTTGCCCATTGTTCCATCCTTGATCGTTCGTTTATTTACTCTACAAAATAGAACATATCAAATTTGTGGAGGGATGACAAGGAAAATGAGCGGGGGGTGGGGGGGTACCCCCACGAAACGTCCACGGGGCGATTGCCCCGCTTTTAACTGACACTCACTGCCCGTTTGAGCCGATCATTTATGGCAGTCCCTAAGCCGGTGTCGGGAATTGTCATCACCGCGATGCCATTGAAACCCGGTTGATCGAGCATGTGCAGCATGGCGAACAGGTTGGCTGCTGCCTCTACCAGGTCGCCGCTACGGCTCAGGTTGGTGTGCCGGGCGCTGACGCTTGGTCCGAAGGCCAGCAAGGCTTCGCCGGGTTCGGGTTTATCGGCGTTCAGGCGCAGCGGGATTCTTGGCGCGTAATGGCGCTGCAACATACCCGGAGAGCGCGGCGCGTCCTCGCTGCCGTCTGCGATGCTTAAATCTCCGATCACCGCTTCGATATCTTGCCGGGTAATGCCGCCGGGGCGCAGCAGGGTCGGGGTATCGGTGCTTAAATCGACAACCGTCGATTCAAGGCCGATAGCGCAGGGGCCACCATCGAGAATGGTATAGGTCTGATCGCCCTGATCACCAAGGCTGGCCTCCACATGGCCTGCGGTGGTGGGGCTGAGCTGGCCGGAGCGGTTGGCGCTTGGTGCGGCGATTGGCGTTGCGGCGGCTTCGATCAAGGCGTGGGCCAGGGGGTGATTGGGAACACGCACGGCCAGGGTGTCGAGCCCGGCGCTGGCGAGCAGGGAAATCGGGCAGTCTTGCTTGCGCTTCAACACCATGCTCAATGCACCGGGCCAGAAGGCGCTGGCCAGTTTTTCTGCTCGCTCGTTGAATTCGACGATGGCGGCAACTTGGGCGGTATCGGCGAAGTGAATAATCAGCGGGTTGAAACTGGGCCGGTCCTTGGCCGCAAAGATCGCGGCGATGGCGGTGTCGTTGCTGGCATCCGCGCCAAGACCGTAAACGGTTTCGGTGGGAAAGGCGACCAGGCCCCCATCCCGGATGATGCGGGCGGCGGCGGCGATGTTTTGGGAATTTTCCTGAAGCAAGGGGGCCGCCTTTTCTGGTCATCAAAGAAAGAGCCGCCGGACAGGCCAACGGCTCTTTACTCTCTGTTCTGCTATTGGCAAGGCCATCCGCGGTAATGACCCGGCGAGCAGTCACCGTAAGGGTTACGGCGGCTATTTCAGGGACCGGTTTCCCGGCTACCTGTGGATTATACTGCGCTCATAAAAAAATATCGTCAAGACTTGAAAATGGATAATTTCTGCCTAGTTCTCCAGCCCACGGACGATGAAATGCGGGTTTTCAAAACCCGGTTTGGCGTAGGAAAGCGGGCTGTCATCGAGCTTGCGGACGCTGCCGCCGGCGGCCAGTACGACGGCGTGTCCGGCGGCGGTATCCCATTCCATGGTCCTGCCCAGGCGCGGGTAGATATCGGCGAGGCCAGCGGCGAGCAGGCAAAATTTCAGGGAACTGCCGGCGCTGGTTGAACTCTTGACGTCCAGTTCGGCGATATAGTCCTCCAGTTCAGGAGAGCGGTGATTGCGACTGGCGACGACGACCAAACCGTCATCGCCGGGCAGACGACAGGAGATTGTTTTGGGTGCTTCATCGGTATGTTCGGCAAAAGCGCCGCTGCGGCTGCCCCAGTAGGTGTCGCCAAGGGCTGGCGCATGCACGACGCCGAGCACCGGAATGCCGCTATCAATGAGCGCGATGTTGACGGTGAAATCTGTGCTTTTGGAAACAAAGCTTTTGGTGCCGTCCAGGGCGTCGACCAGCCAGAACGGTCCGCTGCCGATTTTGGGGGCGGTCCCGGCGGCAAAATCTTCTTCACCGATAATCGGATACTGGGACGTAATGCCTTCACGAATGCCACGGATAATCAATTCTTCGGCGACGCGGTCAGCCTCTGTCACGGGGGAGGCGTCGGCTTTGCTTTCGACTGTGAAATCCGTGTTGTAGATTTTCATGATTTCCTTGCCGGCGCTCTTGGCAAGGTCGCCAATTTGCTCCATCAGGCCGATTGTAATGTTCACGGTCATAAAATTATTTCCCTGCTTCAGATATTTCGGCGGCGATAAATCGCCAGGCTTTAAAAGTTTGTGACCAGTGGCCGGTAGGCATTCCGGCCTTGGCCTTTAAATGTTCTAAAAACTGATCAGACCTTGGCAACTGTTGCCAAACTGACGGCAGGAACAGGGCACGTTTGCCCTGATCTTCAATAATCAGCCCGTCGATTCCCGGACGCAGTTGCTTCAGCAAATCTGCTTCGCTTGTAATGTGCATTGGTGAAGACGGGCTTAACACCGATATGGAAAGATCCAGCCCGTCCATTTCCTCTAAGGACAGCGGCGCGAAGCGATGATCGCGGAAGGCCGAAGAAAAGGCGTTTTCGGCGACATCGATAACAAGGGACCGGTGCGTCTGGGCCGAACCGATGCAGCCGCGCAACTGGCCATCGCGTTTCAAGGTCACGAAACAGGCTCCCGGCGCACTCAGGGCGGTGGGGCAATCGCTCAGGTCGACCGATAAAGCCGAATTTGATGCGAGGCCGTGCCTGATGCTTTCTGCGGCCAGCTTAAGCAGGGCCGGGCCGTATTCATCCAAAAGGGCACGGGTTTTGGCCTCGAAGTCATCATTTTCAAAAAACGCCCAGGCACCGTAACCGACGACCCGCTCCTTGGTGCCGGCGGTATCGCCGGAATTGCACAGGTCCAGGGTTTCGACCTTAAGGCCGCGCCGCTTGGCCAGTGCCAGCAAGCCCTTGACAGGATTGCGCCCGCAAGCCTGATCGTTGCCGATGGCTTGGGGGGCAAGATTTTCGATGGCCTGGCAGGTTTTGGCATCAAGCGCGCGGGCGCTGTCGTAATCAAGGAAATGGCTCAGGTCAGAAGAAATCACGATCAGCGTTTCCGGGCCGCCCCATAGCCTGTCCAGAACCTCTGCGACGGCCTCGGTGCCAGCCTCGCCGACGACCAGCGGCAACAATTTGAATTCACCCAACACCGCTTGCAGAAACGGCAACTGAACTTCCAGCGAATGTTCCTCGGTGTGGGTGGCGTCAAACACCTGAATTTGAGGAAGGTCGGCGATATCGTCCGCCGCCTCGGCGTCTATGGGGATGTCGCCCAACGGCGTCGAAAAAGCCGTTGCGCTGCTTAAGGCCAAACCGCTTAGAGCGACACGGTGGCACGGCCCCAGCACTATCACCCGTTGGATGATATCGGCGGCGGGTTTCAATCGCACGTAGGCCCGTGCCGCGGTGACGCCGGAATAAACGTAACCCGCATGGGGCGCGATGATGGCCTTGGGGACCGGCGCACCCGGCTCAAGATCAGCCTCGGCGGCGGCCAAGAAACACTTGACGTCGGCGCTCAGCTGATCCGAACCACCCGGATAAAAAGTTCCGGCAACGGCGGGCTGTCTGATGGATGTCATGGTAAAAAAGTAATCCCGCCGGGTCTTGAAGTAAAGGCCCCGCGCATTGACGCCGCCCCTGTTCCGGCTTACCTCTAAAACATGAAGAAGCACGTGCCAGCGGAGACATTCGCCGATGCCTTTCCGGGGCGCTCAAGCGGCTTTTGCATTGACCTCATTGAGAAGAAACCGCTCGGCCATTTTTTGCCCGGTACCCCAGTGCTGTCGTTCGGCACGGCGGGTTGTAATTTGACTTGCAAGTTTTGCCAAAACTGGCCGAAGGTAAGAAATGCAAATAATATCAATTAGTTACATGTCACATTGCAGGGTGTCCCAAAAAGCGGAGAGTCTCCATCCTATTGATTTTGTTGTGTTTAGGTCATTGTGAATGTCTAGTAATTTTACAAAATGTCTACAAAGGCGATTGAAACATTTACAAAATTGATAGAGTTCAAAACTGTAATAACTCAACAAAACATCCAACACATTATGCAGGTTTTTTCGTGCAGATATTAGGTTGTTACAATGTAATTTTTGGTGGTATTTTTATGCGAGCATATTTTTGATAAGAAAGTTTATGAAAGATGCGAGCGATAATAACCTTCCTGTCTTTGATTTATTTGAGTGGCTGCAAAACAACGAGTAGTCCGGAGCTTATGGTTCCAAATATAGTTGTTACTATCGTTGAACCCATTTCTTCAAATACATCATGGAAATCTGAAGTCAAAGGCAGGGCCCTCTATCCTATCAAGATTTCTGGAAACCTAATCTGTCCAGACCATACACTTTTTATCCGATACCAATTAACTCGAACCAATACAGATTGGTTGGTAAATCTAGAACTCGCAGGGTTCCTTACAAGAAATGGCGATAGGCATAATTTTGTTTATCCTGAACAGTCGACAGTTTCCAGTTTTTTGAACCCTAAAAGGACTGGCAAAAACCTCGTTATCGAAAAATTGGGTGCCACAATATTCAATCCATCAGCAGCATATTGGCCAATCACTCCTTGGCCACTGATGGGACTTCGTTCATTCAAGGAATGTGAGAAATGATAAAGCTATGGATTTCTACGTATCTCATTTGATGAACGAGAACTTCCAAGTCTGTTTGTGCTATCATGCATGAATGAAATGCGTCCCAACAAAATACTGGCACGCACTGGATAATGGTCGTGTTCAGTGTGACCTTTGCCCTCGTTTTTGCAAAATGCACGAAGGGCAAAGAGGATTGTGTTATGTGCGCGGTGTGGAGAATGGCGAGGTCGTTCTAACTAGCTACGGTAACGCTAGTGGTTTCTGCATTGACCCGATAGAAAAGAAACCTCTCAATCACTTTTTACCCGGTACTCCCGTCCTTTCGTTCGGTCAGTTCGGTTGTAATTTGACCTGTAAATTTTGCCAAAATTGGGATATTTCAAAGGCTACAAGAGAGGACCCAACGGCCCAAGGACTGGCGCTGCTTTCCTCTGAAAAACCTGACAATACTTACAAAACATTTCCAGAGAATTTTGGCTCTGAAAAAGGCAGTAAAAACAATCAGTTGCTAGGTAGCATCAAAGGTCAGAACTGGGGCATCAGCAAGTCTCGCGAATTTGATAAGTTACAAGACTTGGCAAGCCCGGACCTGATCGCCGAGGCGGCCCTTCAGAGCGGCTGTAAATCGGTCGCCTATACCTACAATGATCCGACCATTTTTCATGAATACGCGGTTGATGTGGCGAAAGCCTGTCATGAGCATGGCATAAAGAACGTGTCGGTGTCGGCGGGTTATGTTTGCCCGGAACCCAGGGCGGAATTTTACGCAAATATGGACGCCGCCAATATCGACCTGAAATGCTTTACCGAGGATTTTTACCAGCGCCTGTGTTCGTCGCAGTTGGCCCCGGTGCTGGAGACGCTGGAGTATTTGAAGCACGAGACAGATGTGTGGTTCGAACTGACCACGCTTCTGATCCCGGGAGAGAACGATTCCGAGGGTGAACTGGAAGAAATGACCCAGTGGGTGGTCACGCATTTGGGTCCGGATGTTCCCATGCATTTTTCGGCCTTCCATCCCGACTGGAAGATGATGGATACCCCGGCGACGCCACTTTCTACCTTGCGCATGGCCCGCGCTATCGCCCTGAAAAATGGCGTCCGTTACGCCTACACCGGCAATGTCCATGATTTAGAGGGCGAAAGCACTTACTGCCATGACTGCGGCGAGACCCTGATCGGGCGTGACTGGTACACGCTTTCGACCTGGAACCTTTCCCAGGGTGGCCATTGTCAAAAATGCGGCACTGCCTGCGCTGGGGTGTTCGACGGTCCGCCGGGGCGGTGGGGGGCGAAACGGCAGCGGGTTGCGCTCGGCTGAGGCGGTTCAGAATTTTACTGTCAGGGTCATCGATGAAAACCGCGCGCTCTGGCCTTGGCCCTCGAATTCCCTGGACCGGAAGATTCTTGCGATGCTGAAGCGATAGGGGCCTTTGGTGATGGCGAAGCCGTGGGGGATGTCGTAGACCCAGGGCTTCCTAGCGACGCTGTGGCTGGTGGCGAAGGTGTTGCCGTCTAGGAAGATGTTATGGGCGACGTAGCGACCGTCCGCGCCGATGAAGAAATACCCGCCCAGGCGGTCATCAACCAGGAACGGCAAATTGGCGACGGGCTTGATCGCACCCGGAGCGCCGAAATCACGCGGGATGTTATAGCCAAAGCGCATCGAAGCCCCGGCGCTGATCTGGGTCCGAACATTGCCCAGGCTGGCCCCGATATTGGGTATCAGGTCGTAGCCCCATCCGCTTTTCGGCGGGGTGATCCAACGCTTCTTGCGTTCCCAAGTCATGACGAATCCGGGTTCGTTCTTCAACTGATTTTGCCAGCCTTCAAAGCGTGTTATGCCCCGCATGTCGTGGACGAAATCCTGGGTTTCCTTAGCGTAGGCAGACGGGCCGACGACGCCGATATTTGCTTCGACCGAATCGAGGCAATCCGGGTCGTCGTTGGGACTGGTCCAGCAGGTCGAGAGTTTGTGGACCGACGCCGACAGGTACAGCCAGCCTGCATAGGGGCGGTCATCGGAAATCAGGGTCGTGGGGGTCTTTTCGCTGGGCGTGTACATATCCTGACCGAAACCGGCGGTGAACCACTGGGACTGGAGACCTTGCCCTTCAATGTGTGAGAAGGTTTGCAGGGCATCTTCGAGCGTTGTCGGCGTATTGGCGCGGGAGAAGAGAGCGGTCGCGCGAAAGCCGTTTGTGTAGTGCCGGTCGGTCCCGGCGAACATATCATTTTCCCACTGCAAGGTCAGGAGGGGGGGCAGCCAGGCTGAGGGACTCGGGTCAGGAGGCGTTTTCTCGGGTTCAGCCTGAACCGAAACGGCCGAGACGATTATGATTGCAGCGACTAATAGAGCAGGTGCACGCAAGAATTCGAGCCTCAATAAATTTCTCAAAAAAAGAGAGGATGCCCCGATGCACTGGCAAGGTCAATCGGGTAGCCTGCGGCCTGTTGGGGGGCGAAACCCCAGCGGGGTGCGCTCGGCTGATGACAGGCTTGGCAGATGCTGTTAAACCATGCCCCTGACTGGCCAATAGCAAACAAGAATAAAGTTAAATGAGTAAAAAACATATTATCCTGGCATTGAAATTCCTGGTTTCCGGCGGGTTGATCTGGATGCTGGTTGACGGTGTCGATCTGGGTGCCGCCCGTGATCGGATTCTTGCTGTCGATGTGAAGTTTTTGGGGCTGGCTATGCTTGTCTCGACTCTTCAGATCGGCATCTGTGTGGCGCGCTGGCGCGTCGTTCTTGGTGCTATCCAGGCCGTGTTGTCCACTGTTGATGCTTTGCGTATTTACATGATTGGATTCTTTTTCAATCAGGCCCTGCCTTCTTCTGTCGGCGGGGACGCGGTGCGGGTTTATCAGGCTTACAAAAGGGGTATGATGCTCAACAGCGCCATCAACGGTGTGATGTTGGAGCGGGTGGCGACGGTGCTGGGATTGATAGCATTGGTTGTCATTGCGACGCCTTTTTTTATTGACCGGGTCGGCTCTGCCGATGCGGCCTGGATCGTCCCTTCGGTCAGTCTGTTAGGGGTGGGCGGCGTTGTCGGTCTGGTCGTGCTGATGTTTCTCGACCGGCTGCCCTCAAGGTTTGCCCATTGGCGGTTCGTTCGTGGTTTGGCCATGTTGGCGGGCGATACGCGCCGGGTCTTCCTGTCTCCTTTGCGCGCTGCCCTGGCCCTGGGCTGGTCACTGGCAGGCCACGTCAATGTGGCCCTGATGGTTTATTTGCTCGCCCGGTCGCTGGACTTATCCATAACATGGCTCGATTGTATGATTTTGATACCGCCGGTGCTGCTGGTCATGACCCTGCCCATCTCCATTGCCGGTTGGGGTGTGCGCGAGCAAGCCATGGTCACCGCCTTCGCCTTGATCGGTGTCCCCACCGAGGGGGCGCTGGCATTATCAATTATTTTCGGGTTGATGGCCTTGCTGTTCGGCCTTCCTGGCGGCATCGTCTGGTTGATGAGTTCGGACAGGAAAATCGAAGGGATTGACGATATTGCCTCAGAATAACAACAAACCCTTTTTATTTTGCACCCGGCATCGCTACATTTATCTAGATAGTTTCTAAAGGGGAAAAAAAGTGAGTGACTTGCAGTTGACGGTTCATGAGTTCCTGACGATCATGGGAACCCTCGATGAGCATATGGAAAAAACCAATTTCAAGGGCGAGTCCGCCATCTATGATGCCTGGTATCAGCAGTGGCGCGATGTCGAAGCCAAGGTCGAGAAACTGGCGATGATGGACCGCGCTGATATGCTGTTCGACGGCAAGGTGACGATCAGTGACATCCCCGCCGATCATTTGGTCGAGGTCAAGGCCAGTATCAACGAGCAGATCAACATTCATAAGAAAATGATCGAACAGAACGACATCGACGCCGACCCCGATGATCTGGAAATCTGGCAAAACCGTCTCGCCGCGATCAAAGATTTATAATTCATAACCATTTTACAAGGACGTCAGAGCGATGAAAATTACCTTTGCCAATCCCGGATTGCCTAAAACGGGTGTTGCCGTTGTCGGTGTTTGCGATGGACGCAAGCTGACCGATAGCGCCACAGCACTGGATAAAAAAATGGGCGGCGGATTACTGCGCGCCATCAAGGCCAGTCGTTTCAAGGGATCGAAGGCGAGCAGTCTGGCGTTGCTGGCTCCTGGTGGAACCGGGTTCGACCGTGTCTTGCTGGTTGGCTTGGGTAAACCCGCTGACATTGAGCCCATGGCCATGCAGAATCTGGGTGGAGAAATTTATGCGGCCCTTTCGACCAAGGGCCATACGGCCGTAACCGTTATCATCGACACCCTTGATAAATGCGCGATGCGACCCGATCAGATGGCCGCAGAAATGGCCTTGGGCGCACGCCTGCGTTCGTATCGATTCGATAAATACCGGACCAAGGAAAAGAGCGAAGATAAACCGAGCCTGAAGGCCATGAAAATACTGTGTACGGGATCAGCCCGGGCGCGGACGGCGTTTGGATCAAAAGACAGGGTTGCCGACGGGGTTTTCATGACCCGCGATCTGGTTTCCGAACCGGCCAACATCATGTACCCCGAAACACTGGCCAAACAGGCCCAGACATTGAGTAAACTGGGAGTCAAGGTCGAGGTTTTCGGTGAAGCGCAAATGCGCAAGCTTGGCATGGGCGCTTTGCTCGGCGTCGGACAGGGCAGTGTCCGTGAATCCAAAATGGTTGTCATGCACTGGAACGGCAAGAAGGGTAAGGGGAAGTCCGAAGCCCCGGTCGCATTTGTCGGCAAGGGCGTCACTTTCGATACTGGCGGTATTTCGATCAAGCCGTCGGGTGGCATGGAAGACATGAAATGGGATATGGGCGGTTCGGGCGTCGTCATCGGCCTGATGAAGGCGCTGGCCGGACGTAAAGCCAATGTTAACGTCGTCGGTGTTGTCGGCCTGGTTGAAAACATGCCTTCGGGCAACGCCCAAAGACCCGGAGATATTGTCTCATCCATGTCAGGGCAGACCATTGAAGTGCTCAATACGGACGCCGAAGGGCGCCTCGTTTTGGCTGATGCCTTGTGGTACACTAAGGAGCGTTTCAAGCCAAAATTCATGGTTGATCTGGCAACCTTGACCGGGGCGATCATTATCTCCTTGGGAAATGAGAACGCTGGCTTGTTCTCCAACGATGACAAACTGGCCGCTCAGTTGCGAGACGCCGGTGAGGCTGTCGGGGAAAGTGTCTGGCGGATGCCCATGGGTGATCGTTACGACAAGATGCTCAATTGTGATGCCGCCGATATGAAAAATATCACAGGTGGCCGCGGCGCTGGTTCTATTACCGCGGCGCAATTCCTAAAACGCTTTGTCGATAAAACGCCGTGGGCGCACCTGGATATCGCCGGGGTCACCTGGTCGGCCAAGCACAGCTCGACAGTTCCCAAAGGCGGTACGGCTTTCGGCGTGCGTTTGCTTGACCGCCTGGTAGCCGATCATTACGAGAAGTAGGACTGTCTTTTAACATGACCGAGGTTTCTTTCTACCACTTGCAGAAAGCCAGTCTTGAAGAGGCCTTACCGATACTTCTGGAAAAAACCCTTGACGCTGGTAAGCGTGCGCTGGTCTTGACCGGATCGGATGCCCAGGTCGAGCAGCTTAATAAGGCGTTGTGGAGTTCCAGGCAGGATTCATGGTTGCCCCATGGCGCTAAAAATGATGGCCGGGGGGAAGATCAGCCGATCTGGTTGACGGCAATTGATGAGAATCCAAACGCCGCGACCTTCATGTTCCTGACCAATGGTGCCTCGGGCGGTGATTTGGGTGTCTTTGAGCGCTGTTTCGACCTTTTTGATGGCAATGATACGGCTCAGGTTACTGCCGCCCGCGAACGTTGGAAGGCCTGTAGGGACGCTGGCTATCGGTTGAAATATCTGCAACAAACAGACAGCGGTGGCTGGCAGGAAAAAGCGACCGGTTAAAACTATTCAGCTCGAAAATTAAAAATAATGGTGTTCCCGTTTTGAGTCAGCATGAGCGTTTTAATATTCAATTGCTTGAGGCCTTGCCTATCGGTTTGGCCATTTGCGATATGGATGGCCATCTGACTTATGTTAATCCGGCCTTCGCAACGATTATTGGATATACCGTTGAAGAGGCTCTGAAAATGACATACTGGCAGTTGACGCCCGTTGAGTATGAAAAGCTTGAGCAGGACTCACTGGTTTCCCTGGGAGTGACAGGACGCTACGGCCCCATTGAGAAAGAATACCTTCACAAGCATGGACACCGGGTGCCGGTACGCATGTCGGGCGTTCTGATTCGTGAGAACGATCAGGATAAGATCTGGTCCAGCGTTGAAGATATTTCGCTCAGCCAGATGGCAAAAGAGTTATTAGAGAAAACAAATTTTCTTGAAGCGATGTTTGAAAATATGGTCGACGGCATCTCGGTTACCGATGCCGAGCTTAATGTTGTCGCCTATAACCAACCGTTTCTTAAACTTTTGAATATCCCCGCTGAACAATTTCAGCCCGGCGCTTCCTTTGAATCCTTCATTCGCTATTTTGCCGAAAAAGGCGAATATGGGCCCGGCGAGGTCGAGGAACAGGTGCGCGAGCGTGTCGAAAAGGCCAAGTTGTTCATGCCCTTGAAGTTTGAAAGAACGACTCTGGAAGGCAGGGTCATGGAGATTCACCGCCAACCTATGAAAGGCGGGGGCTTCGTTACCCGACAATCTGATATTACGGAACGCAAGGCGGCCGAAAGGGCGGTGCAGGCCAGTGAAGAAAAGTTCAGAGAATTCGCCAAAATTTCATCGGACTGGTTTTGGGAAACCGACAGTCAATTACGTTTCACTTATTTTTCACCGCGTAACAAGAAAATCACGGGTTTTGATCCGGATATCTATATCGGCAAAACTCGCCGTGAAATTCGCTATGGCGATGCCGAAGACGAAAATTGGGCCCGGCATCTGGCAGATCTGGATGAACATCGGAAATTTCGCGGTTTTGAATATGCCCTGAAAATTGCAAGCGGAAGAATCCTGACCATATCCATTAGCGGCAACCCGGTTTTTGGTGAGGATGGTGCTTTTGAAGGGTATTACGGAACGGGTAGGGACATCACTGAACGCAGGCTGGCTGAAAAAAAACTGCGTGACAGTGAGCAAAGGTTTCGGGCGCTTTATCATCAATCGCCCATGGGTATATTGCTGGAGGATTATTCCCAAGTTAAGCTCAGGGTAGATAAGTTAAAAAGTGAAGGCGTTAAGGATATTGGCGCGTATTATCTTCAACATGAAGACGCGCTGAAAGAAGCCGTTCTGACTATTCGCCTGCTCGATGCCAACGACACCCAGATTAAGATGTTCGGGGTCACTTCGTATCAAGAATACAAAATCTATGAGGATGATTTCGAAGCCTGGAAAGACACCAACTGGCGTCAATACTATAGTGAAGAATTTTCCGCTTTGGCCCGGGGCGCACGCACCCATACCATTGAGTTTTATGACAACAGGACAGATGGCTCTGCCATCACTTTTCGGTGCACGACCCGCGTTGTCGAGGGAGAACAGGATGATTGGTCCGAGATCATTACGACCCATGAAGATGTTTCTTCACGCAAGATTGCCGAGCAACAATTGCTTTTGCAGGCGACCATTGATCAGGTAACTGGGCTTCCCAACCGGGCCTTGTTGTTTGATCGGTTGGCGCGGGCCATGGAACATGCCCGGCGCGAGAAGCGGAACATCGCCCTGATCTTCGTCGATCTAGATAACTTCAAACAGATCAACGATTCACGCGGCCATGCCGCAGGCGATCAATTATTGAAAAAGGCTGGTAAAAGGCTGAGCCAACTGATCCGCCATGAAGACACCGTGGCGCGTCTGGGCGGGGATGAATTTATTATCCTGCTAAATGACGTCGAGTTGCCCAATGGTCCTGAAATTGTGGCGAAGAAAATCATCAAGGTTTTTGTTAATCCCTTTAATCTTGAGGGGTTGGATACATACTCCACGGCCAGTCTTGGAATCTCAATATTTCCCGACGACGGGGAAGAGGAGGAAATTCTTCTGCAAAAGGCTGACGCCGCCATGTACGAGTCCAAGCGAAACGGGCGCAATACGTTTCGCTTTTTCACTCCCGGTCTCAACGACCAGGCCGAACAGCATAGCCGGATTGCCGAACGGCTTCGTCACGCGCTGGACCGGGGTGATTTCGAACTGTATTTCCAACCGCTCGTCGATGTTCTCAACGATCATGTCGTTGGTATCGAGGCCTTGATTCGCTGGGATGATGCCATTCTCAAAACGGTTGATACCGAGCAATTGATTACCGTGGCCGAAGAAACCGGGTTTATCGTGCCAATCGATAAATGGGTGTTGGCCAAAGCGTGCAGCCATGTCGCCGCATGGCGGGCTGACTTGGCGCCGACATTGCAACTGAGTGTCAATGTTTCCAATGCGCATTTCAGAAGCGCTGATTTGGTTGAAAGAATAAAACAGGCGCTTGCCGACAGTGGTCTTCCGGCAACGGCGCTGATTATCGAGATTACGGAAAATCTTCTTATGGAGGATTCTAAGGAGATACTTGAACGGCTCCATGAACTGGCCGTAATGGGCGTGAAGTTGGCGCTCGATGATTTTGGAACCGGTTATTCGTCGCTGGGATATTTGAAAAAATTCCAAGTTGATGCCGTCAAGATTGACCGCACGTTCATTACGGATATCGCTAATGATCCTGATGATTTGGCCCTGGTCGATGCAATAATCGCCATGAGCAAAAGCTTGGGGCTGACGGTCATTGCCGAAGGGGTGGAGACTCCTGAGCAACTGGATTTGTTAAAAGCCCGTGGTTGTTATTTGATTCAAGGGTTCCATTTCAGCCAGCCCTTGTCGGTGAACGAAATGACGGAATACCTGAGCAGCGAAAATTAACGACCGTTCGTCGCCTCAATCGCGGCTTCCGCAGCCATCCAGGTGTCTTCGGCTTTGCCAAGGGCCGTTTTGATTTCCCCCAGTTTAACTTGCAGGGCCATCAATTCCGTCGTTGAGCCTTCGTATACTTCCGGTGAAGCGAGGCGGGCTTCCATGTCTGTTTTTTTCTTTTCCAATTTTTCGAATTGCTTGAGAGCTTCCTTTGCCGAGGCTCTTAAATCAGTCGATTGGGCCCTGGCTTTGGCTTTTTCCTGACGCAACTGTTTGCGATTTTTGGACCCTTCGCCTTTTCCGGCGCTGCCTGTTTTGTTGCCGCCGCGTTGCTCCTCTAGAAGTTTCTTCCGGTAGTCGGATAAATCCCCATCCCAGGCCCGGCAGCCACCGCCATCGACCAGCCACAGGCGGTCGCAGACCAGTTCGATCAGATGTGGATCGTGGCTGACCAGGATCACCGCTCCTTGGAAATCATTCAGGGCATGGACCAGGGATTCCCGGGCATCCACATCAAGGTGGTTGGTTGGTTCATCCAGAAGCAGAACATGGGGTTTGTCGATGCTCATGACGGCGAACAGCAGGCGCGCCTTCTCGCCGCCCGACAGATCGCCGACCAGGGTGCCGACTTTTTCGGAACCGAAGCCGAAATGTCCCATCAGGGCGCGCACTTTGGATTCTGGCGCATCGGGGACTTTTGCGGCCATCACCTGATAGGCAGTAGACTCCACATTCAATTCTTCGGTCTGATGTTGGGCAAAATAACCGATCCGCAATTTTCCCGATTTGCGCAGTTTCCCAGCCATCGGTTTGAGCCGCTCCGATAGCAACTTAACCAGCGTCGACTTGCCATTGCCGTTGGATCCGATAAGGCCGATGCGGTCGTCCATGTCGATGCGTAGGTCGAGCCCCCGCAACACCGGATTGCCGGCCTCGTAGCCGACCTCTGTGTCCTCAAGGGAGATCAGTGGCGGGGCCAGTTTTTCGGGCTTTGGAAAGTCGAAGGAAACGGTGCGGTCTTCCATCATCGATGTGATCGGCTGCATGCGGGCGAGCATTTTAAGGCGGCTCTGAGCCTGCTTGGCCTTGGTGGCAGAGGCCCGGAAGCGATCGACGAAAGACTGGATATGCTCTCTGGCGGCCAGTTGCTTGGTTTGCATCTTGGTTTCATTGGCAATCCGTTCGGCGCGGGTGCGCTCGAAACGGTCGTAGCCGCCCGCATAACGAGTTAGTTTGCCGCCCTGAAGGTGAATGATTTCATTGACCGAGGCATTCAACAATGTGCGGTCGTGGCTAATCACCAGCATGGTGCCACGCCAATTGGCGAGATAGTTTTCCAGCCACAGGGTAGATTCCAGATCCAGGTGATTGGTCGGCTCATCAAGCAACAACATATCGGGATTGGAAAAAAGTACTGCGGCAAGGGCCACGCGCATACGCCAGCCGCCGGAAAAATCCGAACAGGGGCGGGCTTGAGCCTCTTCATTAAAGCCCAAGCCGGACAGGATCGCCGCCGCCCGAGACGGCGCGGAATGGGAGTCAATATCGGCGAGGCGGGTATGGATGTCACCGATGCGGGTGGGGTCACTGGCGCTGTCGGCCTCGATGAGCAACGCCGCACGCTCGGTATCAGCGGCCAGTACTGCATCTACCAGGCTTGTCTCTCCCGCAGGGGCTTCCTGGGCGACGGTGCCGATACGGGCTCGTTTGCGGATGCTGGTCGATCCACCGTCGGTGTGCAGTTCGTTCAATATCAGCTTGAACAGGGTCGTCTTGCCAGTGCCGTTGCGCCCGACCAGACCGGCCTTGTGGCCAACAGGAAGCGAGACGGAAGCCTGATCGAACAAAACGCGTCCGCCAATGCGGTAGGTAAGGTCATTGATATGTAGCATGGGCGGTTAGGTAGCACGGTAGCACGCGGATGGAAACGGGTTTTGCAAGCCCTTGCTAATACTCTTCGATGGGGCTATAAACCGCGGCCTAAATGTCGGGCTGAAGGGCCTGGCGCAAATTCATCATACAAATATTGGAGAAACTCGGGTAATGGCTATCGAACGGACTCTGTCCATCATTAAACCAGACGCCACCGAACGCAATCTGACAGGTAAAATCAATGCCTTGTTTGAGGGTGCGGGACTGCGCATTGTAGCTCAGCGCCGTATTCGTTTGTCCCGCGAACAGGCTGAAACCTTCTACGAGGTTCACAATGAACGCTCATTCTTCGGCGAACTGGTCGACTACATGATTTCCGGCCCGGTTGTGGCCCAGGTTTTGGAAGGCGAAAACGCCGTTGCCCACCACCGCGAAGTCATGGGCGCCACAAACCCGGCCAACGCTGATGAGGGCACCGTGCGCAAGGAATTCGCGCTCAACGTCCAGGAAAACTCGGTACATGGCTCCGATAGCGTGGAAAACGCCGCCAAGGAAATCAATTTCTTCTTTAGCGACGCCGATATCGTCGGCTGATTCTGGCGACCCCAAGAATTCGAAAAGCCCTCCGGCTCAGGCCGGGGGGCTTTTTTATTTGCTGGCGCTGTGCGGCAGAGGCGGCAGGGAAATGATCAGGATGCGTTTGCGGTCAACCAGATAGTCGGTCAGCGCCGCGCCAATCCACATGGCGCTCAGCGCCGCCAGGGCGGTCATCGAGAAGATGCTGTTGCCCGAAACACCGGCACCGACGGCGCAACCACCAGCCAGCATGCCGCCGAAGCCCATCAGCACAGCGCCGCTGATGTAGCGGGGCATGCGGCGTTGATCGTCGAAGCATTCCATTTTCATGGTGCGGCTTAAAAAAGCAGCGAACAGGGAGCCTATGAAAATACCCGGCACCAGGCCCATGTCGAAATTGAACGGGATGGTCGGTGTGTTGATCAGGGTCATTAGGGTATCGGCCGATGGCCCGATCAGACTGATGCTTCGCACAGGAACCGGCTCGAAGGACTGATAGGAAAGGGAATAAGTGAACAGCCAGGCGAGCGCGATCATCAGGCCTACGCCGAGCGCACCCGCCGCCCGCCATGGACTGACCCGATTGCGTACGGCGTAATAAATTGCTCCGGCGAGGCCGATCAATCCTATTTCCAGGGCGTTGTTGCCATTCAGCCCAAGGGTTGCGATCAGGTCGCGCTCCGGGCCACCTTCGAGCGTCCACAGGTTGCTTATGTAGGCGCGCAAGGGGGACAACGCGCCGCGCAGGGATGCCTGGGCGGTGATGGTCAAAACCAGACCGGCAACCAGCGAACGCAGGTTTCCGGTTGCCGACAGGACGAGAAGGCGGCTGGCGCACCCGCGCGCCAGTACCATGCCGATACCAAACAAAAGGCCACCGATAATAGCCCCGGACAGGCTGCCGCGGGCGGCCAGTTGGCGGGCCTGGCTGACGTCGAGCAAATCGGCTGCGATCAACCCTTGCGTCGCGGCGACGGCGGCGAAAAAGGCCAGTAGCCAGATGCTGACACTGGAACCGATGTTGCCTGCGGATAATTCGAGCACGGCGGCACGCATGCAAAAACGGCTGCGTTGCGCCAGCGCTCCAAACACGATGCCGACAAACAGGCTGCCCAGGGCCAGCACGCCGCCTTCTCCTAACCAGTCGATTGCTTCAATAAGGCTCATCGAATAATTCCTTAAAATATTAGAAAATACTAATATAATAGGGGTGTGTAATGCAAGATATTAGGTGACGTCCTCGATAAGTACCTGTTCGTCCTCAATGCGGACGCGTCCTTTGGCGATCAGGCGAACGGCCTCGGGGTAGATGATGTGCTCCTGCTCTAACACCCGGGCGGCGAGGGTACCTGCGTCATCACCGGCTTGCACGGCGACTTTTGCCTGCCCGATGATGGGGCCAGAGTCCATGTCGGGGCGGACGAAATGTACCGTGCAACCGGAAAACTGTTCCCCCGCCTCGATCACCCGTTCATGCACATGCAGGCCTTTGTAGGCGGGCAGTAAGGAGGGGTGAATGTTGATCAGTCGATCACGCCAGCGGTTGACGAAATCGTCGCTGAGGATTCGCATGAAACCGGCCAGGCAAAGAAGGTCGACATGATAGGCGGCGATATGCTCGGTAAGGGCAGCGTCAAAAGCTTCGCGGCCATCGAAATCCTTGTGACTGACCACGGCGGTCTCAATGCCTGCGTTGCGCGCGCGCTCTAAACCTTGGACGCCATCAATATTGGACACCACCAGGGCGATTTCTGCCGGATAGTTGGCTTGGGCGCAGGCATCCATCAGGGACTGTAAATTCGATCCCCGCCCCGATATCAGGACGCAGAGTTTCAGTTTTGCTACGAGTTGTTTTGCCATGCGTTTTCGATGTTCGTTATGTCAACCCCGCCCTTGTCACGTGTGACGACATGGCCGATGGTTTTTACGATTTCACCGTTCTCTTTCAATATGTTAGATAACTCATCGGCGCGCTCAGCGGCGACAATGACGGCCATGCCGATGCCGCAGTTGAAAGTCCGGGCCATTTCCAATTCGACGATGCCACCAGCTTTCCCCAGCCAGCCAAAGACGGGCGGCAAGGTCCACGCGGCACCGTTAAGGTCGGCCCCAAGGCCATCGGGGAGGACACGCGGAATATTTTCTAGCAAGCCGCCCCCGGTGATATGGGCAAGGCCGTGGACGCCACCTGCGGCAATGGCAGCGAGGCAACTTTTAACGTAGATTCGGGTTGGTTCAAGTAAAGCCTCGCCGAGGTTCTGCCCGGGCTGGAAAGGGGCTTCGGCACTGTAATCCAGTCCTGCGTGTTCGACAACTCGACGAACCAGAGAGAATCCGTTGGAATGCAGGCCACTCGATGCCAGGCCAAGAATTACATCGCCAGCGCCGACTTTCGTGCCGTCAAGAATGTCCGCGCGTTCGACCGCACCGACGCAGAAACCTGCCAGATCGTAATCGTCGCGTGCGTACATGCCGGGCATTTCTGCGGTTTCTCCACCGATCAGGGCGCATCCGGCGCGGCGACAGCCTTCGGCAATGCCCGAGACGATTTCGGTTCCTGCTTTGACGTCAAGCTTGGCCGTGGCGAAATAATCGAGGAAAAACAAGGGCTCAGCACCTTGAACGACAAGATCGTTGACGCACATGGCGACCAGATCGATGCCGACTGTGTCATGTTTTTCGGCCTCGATGGCGACCTTAAGTTTTGTGCCGACGCCATCGGTCCCGGCGACTAGTACAGGATCGCGGAAACCGGCGGCTTTGAGGTCGAACATGGCCCCGAAACCGCCTAAGCCAGAGGCGACACCGTCGCGGCTCGTTGACCTGGCCAAAGGCTTGATCGCTTCGACCAAGGCCTCACCGGCATCAATGTCTACGCCCGCATCCTTGTAATTTAAGCCGTTAATGGCTTCCTCCATCATTCATCTATGCTAAGTTCCGCTCATTCGATTTGAAAGCAGAAGATACTTGATCTGGAAACGTTTGCAATGATCCATCCATGGCTGGCCAAGTCAATTCGCACATTCGTGCTTGTCCTCGTCTTTTTGTTTGCAGTTGGGGCCAGTGCATGGGCCGTTCAGCGCGACGTTTTTGTCGTTCGCGGCCTCAAGGTTGATGTCACCGCCGCATCGACCGCCGAAGCCCGTGACAAGGCGCTTGCCATGGGCGAGGGGGCGGCATTTCGCCAACTCCTGGAACGTTTGACCATGCGTTCCGCGTATGATCGCCTGCCTATTTTCAGCGCCGCCGAAACCGCCGCTTTTGTGCTCGACTTCGAAGTCGCCGAAGAAAAGGCTTCCGCCGTGCGTTATCTGGCGACGCTGAACTATAGCTTTAAGGCTGACGCCGTGCGTCGACTGCTGATTGATCACGAGATCCCGTTTGCCGAAACAACCTCGAAGCCGGTACTTGTGCTGCCGGTTTATCAGGCTGCCGGTTCATTGCTGCTGTGGGATGATCCCAATCCCTGGCGTCTGGCATGGACCCAGCGGCCCGAGAAATTCTCGCTGGTGCCGGCGATTCTGCCCGGCGGGGATTTGGCCGATATCGCGACCATCGGCCCCGAACAGGCGGTCGCCGGGGACGACCAGCGCATGTCCGCGATTGCCGCGCGGTATGACGCCGGTGACACGATTGTTGCCCACGCGACGTTGATCATGGATCGGGGGCGTCCCGATCTGGAAGTCTACGTCACCCGCTACGGAAGCGCGCAGCAAGAGCAAACGGTGGTCAAGAGCTTCACATCTGGTGAGCAGGAATCTCTCGAACAGTTGCTTGCCAGAGCGGCTGTGGAATTGACCAGCCAGATAGAGGATAACTGGAAACGCGACAACCTGCTGCAGTTTGGCCAGCAGGCGGTGATCGCCGTAAAAATAAGGATCGGCGGCCTTGCCGACTGGCTCACTATTCGTAACAAATTGGCCGGGGTCGCGGTGATCCGAAAAAGTGATCTGGTGATCCTGTCGCTTGACGAAGTCAGGGTCAATCTGCATTACATCGGCGATCCTGGACAGCTGGCACTGGCGCTTGAACAAGCCGACCTTGTGATTAACCGCGAGGGTGATGGCTGGGTACTGGAGCTGGGAAAATAGAACAGCAATTCGATGAACAGGGTCTGGATCTGAACATTCCCAACATGATTAGCCTGGGCAGGCTAATAGCCGTGCCGGTGACTGTGTGGTTGATCCTTAACGATTTTATCCTCGCCGCGTTTTGGCTGTTCGTCGTCGCCGGGATCAGTGACGCGGTCGATGGCTATCTCGCCAAACGCTGGGACCAGGTCACCGAGTTAGGTTCATACCTGGACCCCGTGGCCGATAAGGCCTTGCTGGTCAGCATCTTCATTACGCTTGGCGTGCAGGGCTATCTTGAAAACTGGCTGGTGATTATGGTGGTTTTCCGCGACGCCATGATCGTCGGCGCGGTGATTCTGTTTCAGACCATGGTGCGAAGCCTGGAAATGACGCCGTTGTTTATTAGCAAGGTCAACACCGTGGCGCAGATCGGATTAGCGGCCCTGGTGCTTGGGGCCAGTGGATTTGGCATTGATACAGGTCTGTTTAAGGAGTTGATGATTGGTATAGTCGCCGTGACGACACTGGTTTCGGGCGTATCATATCTGGTCCTGATAATGAAGCTCGAGGATTCGAAATCGTGAATTTAAGCCGTGATTTAAGCAAGGAGGATAACCAATGAGCGCAGAACGCAAGGCCTTGTTCTGGATAGCCGGTTTTGCCATCTTCGCCGCCCTGCTTTACGCCTTGAGCAGTATTTTGGCGCCGTTCGTCGCTGGCCTTGCCGTCGCCTACTTTTTCGACCCGCTGGCCGACCGTCTGGAAAAGGCGGGGGTCTCGCGTGGGCTCGCCGCCGGCCTCATCATTTTGGCCTTTCTTGGCCTCGCGACCGTCATTCTGGTGCTTTTGCTGCCGCTTTTACAGGCGCAGATTCTCGGGCTGGTCGCGGCCATTCCTGGTCTTGTCGATGTTTTGCGTGAACGCATCCAGCCGGTCATGGATCTTTTGTCCAAGAACCTGTCGAGCGGTGAAATCGCCAACCTGAAGGGGGCAGCCGAATCCTTCGCCGGTGATATCCTGGCCTGGTTTGGCGGATTGGTGCGCGGTGTTTGGAGTGGCGGCATGGCGTTTTTCAACGTCGCCTCGCTGGTCGTGATAACCCCGCTTGTCGCCTTTTACCTGCTGCGCGACTGGGATCGGATCGTCAGCCGGTTCGATCATCTGTTGCCGCGTCGCTCTATCGATACTTTCCATCAACAGTTCGCGGCCATCGACAGCACCATTGCCGCCTTTGTGCGCGGTCAGGCCAGTGTTTGCCTGGTGCTGGCGGTATACTACGCCATTGGGTTGAGCCTTGCCGGGCTCGATTTCGGCTTGTTGGTCGGTCTGGGTACCGGCCTGCTGGCCTTTATTCCCTACGTCGGCGCATCCATCGGTTTACTGACGGGTATCGGTATCGCCCTGGTTCAGTTTTCGGACTGGCAACCGGTCCTTGTCGTTGTCGCCGTTTTCATTGCCGGGCAGACGGCGGAAAGTTACATCCTGACGCCAAATCTGGTCGGCGACCGTGTTGGCCTGCATCCGATTTGGATTATTTTCGCCTTGCTGGCTGGCGGTGCTTTGTTCGGGCTGACCGGCGTTCTGCTGGCCGTACCCGTCACCGCCGTTATCGGTGTATTGATACGCTTCGGCGTTGCGCAATATCTGCAAAGTCCGTTTTACGATGGCGGCGAGGCCGAACAAGATTAATGTCCCCCCAACTTGTCATGAATTTCGAACACCGCCCGGGGCTGGAACTCGAGGATTTTCTCGTCGCGGATTGCAACCGGGACGCCGTCGCCTGGATCGACCGTTGGCCGGACTGGCCCTCACCGGCACTGTTCCTGCGCGGCCCGATCGGGTCGGGAAAAAGCCATCTGGGGCAGGTGTTCGTGGCCAAAACAAAAGCCGTCGCCATCACCCCCGAAGAGCTGCTGGCAAACGATCCAAGAGGGTTGCTGAGCGATGCCGGGGCATGTCTGCTTGACGATATGGATATTGCTTTCGAGGAAAAAGACCACGCCGGGCTTGAGGTCGCGCTGCTACACCTTTACAACACCGCCCGCGAGGCTGGTATAAGCATATTGATGACAGGAAAAACGCCGCCATCCCGCTGGCCATTGCAATTGGCGGACTTGTCCTCAAGACTGAAGACTGCGAGCGTGGCCGATATAGGGCCGCCCGATGATGCCCTGCTGGCTGGTGTTCTGGTCAAGCAATTCGCCGACAGGCAGCTCAGGATTGATAGTGATGTGGTTGCCTTCGTGCAGCTTAGGGTCGAACGCTCCTTTGTCGCACTTGGGCGGCTTGTCGAAGCCGCCGACAGGTTGGCGTTGAGCGAAAAAAGACGCATAACAGTTCCCTTGGTGCGCCGCGTCTTGCGGGAACTGAACCCGGACTGATTAAAGTTAAAGAGGAACAGGCTATGGATTTAGAAATTGCCGGAAAAAAGGCACTGGTTACGGCGGCCTCAAAGGGCCTTGGGCGAGCATGCGCGCTGTCATTGGCGGCAGAGGGCGCGGCCTTGACCATTACGGCCAGGAATGGCGGCCCGTTGGAGGCGACGGCGGAAGATATACGTAATAAGACCGGCGCGATGGTGACCACATTGGTTGCTGACATCGCCACCGAGGAAGGCCGGGAGGCGACTTTAGCTGCCTGTCCAAATCCGGATATTCTGGTCAATAATGCAGGTGGTCCTCCGCCCGGCGATTTCCGCGACTGGGACCGGGACGTGTGGATTGCAGCGCTGGACGCCAACATGTTGAGCCCTATTTTCATGATCAAGGCGACGGTTGACGGCATGATTGAACGCAAGTTCGGGCGTATCGTCAATATCACCTCGGGTGCGGTCAAGGCACCCATAGAGGTTCTGGGCTTGTCTAACGGCGCACGTTCCGGTCTGACTGGTTTTTGCGCCGGGCTGGCGCGCAAAACCGTGCGTCACAACGTCACCTTGAACGCCATTTTACCAGGGCCGTTTGATACGGACCGCCTCAACGCAACCCTGGAAGGGGCGGCCAAGGCGTCGGGAAAAAGCATTGGCGAAATCCGAACCGAACGCAGGGCTGCCAATCCGGCCGGTCGGTTCGGTGACCCGTCCGAATTTGGTCAGTTATGCGCCTTTATATGCAGCGCCCAGGCCGGTTACATCACCGGCCAGAATTTGTTGATTGATGGCGGCGGATATCCGGGCACTTTTTAGGATTTAATTAAGTGAATAGAAAAATCACTTATTTTCATGGCGTCATCGTGGTCACTGATCAGGAAGGCAAAGGTGTCCACATTGATTACGCCGCCACCAGTGATATCCAGATCGCGCCGGAGCATTAATACCAAGGAGCAATTTTTATTCGATAAGAGTCTTTGGCGTAATAAAGCCCTGCAGCTTAAATGAACCGGGCAATAGCGACGACCAGTCGGATTGTTTGCACGTCAATATGGCCAGGGCAGCCGTGGGAAATTTGTTTTCCAGGGCGCGCCACTTGTTGCCTTTATTGCGGGTCAGACGCAAGGCCAGGGTCTGCAATCCCGGATTGTGGCCAATGACCATGATCGCGTTTATAGCCTTGGGTACCGAACAAAGTTGCCTGACAATGACATCCGCAGTTGCATGATAGAGTGCTTTATCAAACTTGTGTTCCAGTTCGCAGCTAAAGCCGACAAGAAAACTGGAAAGCGTTTGATGGGCCCTGGTGGCGGGTGAGCATAACACCAGATCTGGCCGCATGTTCGCGGTGTGCATAAAATGGCCGACAAGATGCGCCGCCGCGAGACCACGCTTCTTTAATGGTCGTTGAAAGTCCTCAATGTCGGGATTTCCCCAACTGGATTTTCCGTGTCGTAGTAAATAAAGCGTCTTCATTTGTCTCTATTCATCTCTAAATTGTCACAATTATCAATCTTGAACCGCGTTAATGCATAGCCTATTGCTTCTGGGCGACATGACAAGCTGTTAATTTGTATGTAGAATTATGGTTATGAGCGAGAACACGTTGAACAAAATCAGACATATCCAAAACGCTGATAAAGCCGCGACGGAGAAACAGCCCGTTGATGCCGTCGCTATGGTCGAACAACCAGTCATCGATGGCAAGTCCAGGAAACGCTTTATTAATCGGGAACTTTCCTGGTTAGCGTTTAATTCGCGTGTTCTCGATGAGGCCAACAATCCAAAGCACCCATTATTGGAACGGCTTCGTTTTCTGTCAATTTCGGCCATTAACCTGGACGAATTCTATATGGTTCGCGTCGCCGGGCTGAAAGGCCAGGTCCGCGCTAACGTCGTTACCCAATGTCAGGACGGCCTGACTCCGGCGCAGCAATTAAAGGCCATTCACGAATCTGTTTCCGCTCTGAACGCCGACCAGCAAACCTGTCTGCATAGCCTGTTCAAGGAATTGAGAGACGCCGGGATATCCGTTCTGGCGCCCAACGGGCTGTCCGGCGATGATCTGGAATGGCTGGAGGGTCATTTTATGGATCAGGTGTTCCCGGTGCTGACACCGTTGGCCATTGATCCGGCACACCCCTTTCCGTTTATTCCCAATCTGGGGTTCTCTCTGGTTCTGAAGTTGAGTCGCAATGAAGACGGTCAAGAATTGCGTGCCCTGTTACCGATTCCCCATTTGCTGAAACGCTTCATCCGGCTGCCCGGTGCGGCTATCAGGTTCTTCCCTCTGGAAGACATGATTTGCCTGTTCCTGAACAAACTTTTCCCCGATTTCACCTTGCTCAAGGCTGGCTCATTCCGGGTCATTCGTGACAGCGTCGTGGAAATTGACGAAGAAGCCGAAGATCTTGTGCGGACTTTTGAAAGTGCGCTCAAACGCCGTCGCCGGGGTAGCACGATTTTGCTGTCCTTTAGTTCGGAAACGCCGGTTGAATTGCGTGGTCAGGTCGCCGAGAATCTGGGCCTTGGGCCTGATGATATTGTCTACCAGGACGGCCTTTTGGGGGTCGCAGAAACACGCCAGTTGATTGTCGATGAACGCCCGGACCTGTTATTCGAACCGTTCCATGCCCGCTTCCCCGAACGGATCAGGGACTTTGCGGGGGACTGTTTCGCGGCCATTCGCGAAAAGGATATTGTCGTTCATCACCCTTATGAAAGTTTCGACGTGGTGGTGCAGTTCCTGCTGCAAGCCGCGCGAGATCCTAAGGTGGTCGCGATCAAGCAGACGCTTTACAGGACCAGCGCTAACTCCCCCATCGTCAAGGCGCTGATTGAAGCCGCCGAGGCCGGGAAATCTGTCACAGCTATGGTTGAATTGAAGGCCCGCTTCGATGAAGAAGCGAACATTCGCTGGGCCCGTGACCTGGAACGCGCCGGGGCCCAGGTGGTTTATGGTTTGCCGGATAAAAAAGTTCACGCCAAGGTCAGTCTGGTGGTTCGTCATTCCAGTAGCGGCAAGGGCCTGAGCGCCTATGTTCATTATGGTACCGGCAACTATCACCCCGATACGGCAAAGGTCTACACCGATCTGTCGTTTTTCACATGCGATGAAGGCTTGTGCAGAGATGCGGCGAAGATGTTTAACTTCATGACCGGCACCGCCCGCCCGGAAACACTGGAACACCTGGCGGCATCCCCGATCAATATGCGGACCTCCTTGTTGCAGTATATTGATGAAGAAATTGCCCACGCAAAGGCAGGTCGCCCGGCCGGTATCTGGGCCAAGATGAATTCTATCGTCGACGAGGATATTATCGACGGCCTGTACCGGGCCTCAAACGCCGGTGTCAAAATTGATCTGGTGATACGCGGAATTTGCTGCTTAAGGCCCGGAATTAAGGGGTTGTCGGAAAACATCCGCGTCAAGAGCATCGTCGGACGGTTTCTGGAACACAGTCGTTTCTTCGCCTTTGGCTGCGGGAAAAAACTTCCCTCAAGAAAGGCCAAACTGTTTTTCTCATCCGCCGACTGGATGCAGCGCAATCTGGACTGGCGGGTCGAGGTTATGGTTCCGGTCAATGACGCAACCGTGCACGCGCAAATTCTCGATGAGATTATGGTCGCCAACCTGAACGATACCGAACAAAGCTGGACTCTGGAAGCTGACGGAACGTATACCCGGGTTATCGATCCTGGGTGCTCACTGGAAAGTGGCGAGATGCCACCTATGGCTCCTTTTAATACACACACTTATTTTATGACCAATCCAAGTTTATCTGGCCGTGGCAGCGCCAGGAAAGATAACACTTCATCCCCGCACCTGGTTTTGAAAAAACCCTGATGAACGGGTTGGACTCCTCCTTTCGTCCAGACTCGGATGGGCCCGGAAAAGTCGCTATTATTGACATTGGTTCGAATACCATTCGCCTTGTCGTTTATGATGCCCCGCTGCGCCTGCCTATCCCGATGTTCAACGAGAAAGCCCAGTGCGAACTGGGGCGTGGACTGGCTGCAAGCGGGCGGCTCAACCCTGAAGGCGTCGTTCTGGCCTATGCCAGTTTGTCCCGCTATATCAATCTAAGTCACGCCATGGGTGCTGATCATCTGGAACTGGTGGGGACGGCTGCCGTGCGAGACGCGGAAGACGGGCCAGACTTCGTCGCCGAGGTGAAGCGTCGCTTTGGCCTTGATGTTCAGGTTCTCAGCGGTCCTGAAGAGGCCAAACTGGCGGCTATGGGATTGCTTAGTGGTGTCCCCCGGGCCGATGGGCTGGTCGGCGATCTGGGCGGCGGTAGCCTTGATCTTGTGGGGCTTGATAAGGGTGAATTTGGTCAACAGGGAACACTCCCCCTGGGTCATTTGCGGTTGGCTGAAGCGATGGAAAAAGGCACCAAGTCAGCGTCAAAACTGATTGCCGACTATCTTGCGGAACTCCCGTGGATCAAGGAAGCCAAGGGCAGGACGCTTTACGCCGTCGGAGGTTCCTGGCGGGCGTTGGCGCGTATTTTTATCGATCAAATCAATCATCCCTTACATGTTGTCGATAATTTTACGCTGCGCCGGGACGATGCCCAACGCTTAAGTAAAATCGTCGCCAACCAAAGCATTGACGGCCTGAAGGGTATTGCCGGCATTGCCAGGCGGCGTATGGAAACCTTACCGGCTGCGGCGATGGTTCTGGAGGCCTTGCTTGAAGCCAGCAAACCAAAGTTTCTGACCTTTTCCGGTTTCGGCATGCGCGAGGGAAAACTGCTGGAAATCCTTCCAGACGAACTGCGCGAACAGGATACGCTGATTGATGCATGCCAAAGCTATTCCGAGAGAATGGGGCGTTTCGCTATTAGCGGTGAAGAAATACTGCAATGGATGAGCCCCCTGTTCGATCATGAAGTCGAGGCTGAAAAGCGGTTGCGTCTGGCCGCTTGCCTGCTTAGTGACATTGGCTGGGACGAGCACCCGGATTATCGCGCCGAACACGCCTTCCATCGCGTGCTGAGAATCCCCTTTGCCGGTCTGACCCATTCCAATCGGGTGCTGTTGGCCGAAGCCGTGTACGTTCGTTACAACGGTGATCCGGATTCCACGTTGGTGTCACCGGTCCGCTCTTTACTTGATCCCGGTCAGCAGGCCTGGGTGCAGGTTGTCGGGCTGGCATTGCGTCTGGCCCATACCCTGTCTGGCAGTGCGCCGGGGCTGTTGGAACAGACGCGCCTGAAAGTCAGTGACGACAAACTGACCCTTGTTGTTCCCGAAGATAGTGAATTGTTCGTCAGTGAAACTGTGGACCGTCGCCTTAAAACCCTTGGACGATCCTTGGGGTTGAAGGGCGTTGTTGCTTAATCTGCCGGTTTCATCAGGCTCAGGCGTTTGTTCTTAATGACGAAGCCGATATCCCCGCGGCGCAATTTCAAAGCATCTTCGCCAAATAATTCCCGCCGCCAGCCGTGCATGGCGCGCACGTCGGCATCTTCACCGAAAGCGGCGATCAGTTCGATATCACTTGCCGATGCCAGTAACTTTTGGGCCACGTCCCCCTCATCGCATTTCAATTTCAAAAGCACCCTGAGCAGATCGATGACCGGACCCAGCCCACGCGGCATATCGGGCTTGTTTTCCGGTTTTGGGCAGTCGGCATCGGGAATATCGACGCCTTTCTTGACTGCTTCGATCAAGCGTGCCCCGGCATTTCCTTCGGCCATCTTACGACCCAAACCGCGGGTCCGTTCCAGGTCTTTCGCCGTCATCGGGGTGTGATGGGCGATTTCAAGCAGTGCTTCATCCTTTAGAATTCTGTTGCGCGGCTGGTTGCGGTCTCTTGCCTCAAGTTCGCGCCAGGCCGCCAGCTCTCGCAAGATGGCGAGGAAACGGGGGCTTGAGCCGCGCGATTTAATGCGGCGGAAGGTTTTGTGAGGGTCTGGGTCATAGGTTTCCGGTGCTTCTAAAATCGCCATTTCTTCGCCGAGCCAGCTTTCGCGCCCGTTCGCTGCAAGTTGTTGCGCCAGTTTGCTGTAGGCGTCACGCAAATGGGTGACATCGCATAACGCATAGGAAATTTGCCGATCACTTAAGGGCCGCAGTGACCAGTCTGTAAAGCGTGACGATTTGTCGATATGGACTTTGGTCAGCTTGGCGATCAGGGTCTGATAACCGACTGAATCGCCAAATCCGCACACCATGGCCGCGACCTGGGTATCGAAAAGCGGCGTGGGAAGATGTCCCATCATGTGGTAGAAAATTTCCAAATCCTGCCTGGCGGCATGAAAAACCTTGAGGATGGAAGGATCATCAAAGAGCGCGAACAAGGGGCTTAGATCCAGGCCGGGAGCCAGTGCATCGATCGCCCGGGCATCGTCGGGGCCGGCAACCTGAATCAGGCACAAAATTGGCCAATAGGTCGTCTCGCGCATGAACTCCGTATCGACAGTGATAAACGGTGTTCCTGAAAGACTCTCGCAAAAGGCGGCGAGGGCGCCGGAGTCGGTAATCATAGGCATCGGGAACATATATAGGGAAAGTCAGTGCAGGAAAACCCCAAGTGACTTAAAGTCGACCGATTCATTTTATAAACATTCAAAAACTGCCCAGGTGCCCCATTTTTAAGCGTATTTAAGCCCATAATATTGTAATTGAAGTGGGAATGAAACAAAGTGTGATGCTTGTGGAAGCTTATTAAAGCTGGTGAATTCTGCCGATCATCGCCATAATGCGGGCCTCGGGCAGGGAAATCAGAAGTAAGGCTGAAAAGCTAAATAAATGAATATCAGGGCAAAAAATATAGGGCGGGGGGCATCGGTTATCGTTTGTACGATAATTCTTTCCGGTTGTGCCTTGCCTGTGCCCGTGCAAATTGCCTCTTGGGCGCTGGACGGTATTTCTTTCCTGACCACTGATAAATCCATTGCTGATCACGGCCTCTCCCTTGTTGCGCATAAGGACTGCGCTATGTGGCGGGGCTTGAAGGGCGAGGATGTATGCAGCGACTTTGATGATGCCGGAACCGTTGCTATTGCCGCCGTTTCTGCTGTGCCTGAGTCTGAGGACCCGCAGGCGCTGACAATTTCCTTAGCCGAAGAATCCGTCGATGATGTTGCCGCACTTGCAGATTTCGACACCGCTGCGGGAAGCCCGGAAGCCGCACCGGCGGCTATCGTCAGCCCTGAATTAAATGCCAAGGACGGCGAACGCTTGATGATTGCAGGCAAACGGGTCTGGTCGGAACGCCTGGACGCGGATCTATATTACGTTATCGGTAGTTTTTCCAAGCGCGGTAATGCGCGCGCGATGATCGGCAAATACCAGGATCTTGGACCTGCTGTTATGGCCTCTCGTTTGGATGGGGTTGAAATTTACCGGGTCGCAGTCGGACCTTTTGCGGCTGATCAAAAAAGAGAAATGCGTCTCAGGTTGAAACTGGTTGGCCTCAGCAACGCCTGGGCCATGCGAGTCGATCATCGACAGTGGACATTGGCCAGCCCGAAAGTCCTTTCAATGCCGACCCAATCAGTCGCGAAAGCTCCTGAAGCCACTCCCGTTGAGGGTGCCGGCAAGCCGGTTCGTCGAAACGGCTCTTCTGAAGAAATTGCTGAAACGCCGACCGCTCCGAATGATGAGCAAGGCCAGTCTTCAAAATTAATAGAAAACGGCAAGCTTCATCTGGTAATCGGTAGTTTCTCGAATAAGGAAAATGCCACCAATTATGCGAAAGCCAAAGCTGATCTGTCTCCGCAAGTCCTTTCATCTGAAACGGCAGATGGATGGCGGCACAGAGTCGTTATTGGACCTTATGCAAAGGCAGAAAGCATAAAAGTTCGCCGCGCCTTGGTGCGTACCGGAATTGAAAATATCTGGGCGCTTGATCTGACCCCGCGTGCCGTATCCGACGAGACGATGATGGCTGATGTGTTGGATACGCCGTATGTGGTTGATCAGGGGCAGGGCATGGAAATAGCCGAAACTCCCTCTCCGGAACCCCAAAAGGTCGTTTCCAATGATGTTGTCGCACCTGTCTCTTCAGACCAGAAGATGGGTTGGGGCGTCAATCTGGTTGAGTATATTTTTGATATGTTCCGTTCGTCGGATACGACGGACGTTGTCGGGGTTGTACCGCCGCTGGAAAGTTAAGCGGCGCTCCCATTCTTCAATAAAATCTTTCGGATGATCGGGCTTGGCGGGTTCTCCTGTCAGGGCGCCGATGGACTTTTCGTAGTCTGGATGCAGTTCCGCCTGGAAGGCCAGCATTTCGTGTTCTTCCCACTCTATAATTCCGGCCACATAAAGATCCATGCTCAGGTGCGCCATTTTGCGGGGGCTTATCTGGCGCACGTCCCGGGCTGGCACAACCGGCTTGCGACTGGTTGCCTGCTCAAGATCATTGGAACGATCGACACGAGGGCCGCTGAGAACCAGTGACCGCCCCAGAGCCAAAGGCTCAATGGGATAAATATTGGCTGTAACGGCTATGCTCATGTCCGTTTCTCTGAGCTGGGTTCAGGGCGGTTTCCCTGAAATGGACGTTCGGCAAGGTGCCCCGCCCGTGATCCAAACGGGCGGGGCGAGGAAATCACGGTAAAGGGGAGCCCCAAGCGGTGAGAGGGGGGCGGGTAGGGCGTCTCCGGTGTTACCGTGCCCACATTCATAAAGCTGCCCGCCGTACGCTTCGCACGTTGTCTCTCAAATCGGCGCGCAGACGTTTGGTTTCGTACATTGCTTCGTCGGCCTGGTCTAACAGGTTAAGGCCAACATCCTTGGCGCTGTATCCCTGAAGACCAAAACTGGCCGTGACCGCGATCATCCGTCCGCGCCAGTTGACGACGACATTATTGAGCTGTTTTTCAATAATTTCAGTGCGGCTTAATCCATCTTCCCAGTTCGTTCGCGTTAACAGGACAGCAAATTCGTCGCCACCCAACCGACCGGCAATGTCGGTTTCGCGAATGTTTTTACTTAGACAGGAAGCGACCTGGCGAAGAACTTCGTCACCGGCAGCATGTCCGAAACTGTCGTTGACCGGTTTGAAATTGTCCATATCGATATATATCAGAACACCTTGCTCGTCGTAGCGGCTCGCGTTTGACAGGGCGCGGTTCAATTGGTTGTCGAAACCGCGGCGGTTGAACAGTCCAGTCAGTTCATCGGTTTCAGCCAGCCGTTCCAATTCGGCAACGCGCCTTTGCAAGCGGATGATCAATTTGTCGTTGGCCTTGGCGGCGTTCAGGGCGTGGGTGGCAATCGTCGAGCCGTCATTGTCTGGGTAGCCGTCGGCATTATTCTCCGTTAGACGCAGGTATTCGACGAGGCGACCGACTGTACTGACCAGATTGCTCTTGTTGGAGTGATCTTGTGTTTCGATACACCAGGCGAGCGAAGTACTATTCATTGGCACGTCCCTTCTGTTTTTCTTGTGCGGGAATGGTTAACAAATCCTTCACCGCTTGCTTTCTTTACAAGCAAAGCCCGTGCCAAGGCGACATTCGTTCAAAATCAATGCGTTAGAGGTTTTTCCACAAGGCAATAATTGCCGGGTTGCGGAGAGTTCCGTCGTTGCTAGGGAAAAACTGCCGTGGCGTTTCTCATTCCCACAACCAGGCGGCGCCCCGGACGCCGCTTGAATCACCCAGTTTATTAGGCATCAGGAGGGTGTCGACCCTGTCCGAGAAAACCCACTGCTGCCAAAGGGCAGGCACGGCGTCGTAAAGCCGTGTCATGTTGGAAAGCCCACCGCCGAGCACAATGATATCGGGGTCAAGGATATTAATAACGCTGGCCAGTGCCCTGGCCAGGCGATTCTCGTAACGCGTCAGCACTTTCTCGGCAGATTGGCTTGCCAGGTTTGCGATTTCACTGGCTTCGCACTGATGGCCGCTTTGACGGTGGAAATCCTCTGCCAGGGCAGGGCCGGAAAGGAAACTTTCAATACATCCGTGCAGGCCGCAGTAGCAGAGCGGTCCGGGCCGTTCGTCGTCAGTCGGCCAGGGCAGGGGGTTGTGTCCCCATTCACCAGTGATTGCGTTCAGGCCGCCGATGATTTTGCCATCAAAGGCGATGCCACCGCCGACTCCGGTACCCAGGATAACACCGAAAACAATTTTGGACCCGGCCCCGGCCCCGTCGGTGGCCTCTGACACGGTAAAACAGTTGGCGTCGTTGGCGAGACGAACCGGGCGGCTTAGAGCTTGCGCCAAATCCGCATCCAGGGGCTTGCCGATTAGACAGGTGGAGTTGGCGTTCTTGATAAGTGACGTCGCGGGTGAGCGGGTGCCGGGTATGCCTACACCAATGGGGATATTGCGGCCAGTGATGCCCGCCTGACGCTCCAGCTCTTCAACGACCTGAGCGATAGCTTCAATGGTGGCGATGTAATCACCGGCGGGGGTAGGGATGCGCATCCGTGCGACCTCATGGCCTTGCATATTAAGGACAATGCCTTCGATTTTAGTGCCGCCAAGGTCAATGCCGATGCGCATAGGGTGATGTCCATCGAATTTTAGGGTGCTGTGCAGCAAGTTTATACGTTTACGGCCCCGGTTCCACAAGGAACTAGGGCCGATTTATCGTCTTTGCACTTGTTGGGATGGGGGATTAATCCGTTGTGGTGAAGTCCCCGCAATAACCGCCATATTCAATTTTTTTCTGATCCTCGCCAATGCGTTCCAGCAGGCCCATCGCGAAAGGATCATCGGCTCCCTGGTCGAACTCCTCGAAATTGATAAGGTCACCAAGGGGCAGGCGCGGACGCCAGCCCGCCGATTGCAGTTCCGGTTTGTCGAAGAAATGAGAGACGTAGCCAAGGCAAATATAGGCCACGGGGATGACCCGTTTCGGGATTCCAAGAACTTCTTTAAGGTGTTTTTGGTCGAGAATACTGACCCATCCCAGGCCCAGTCCCTCTGCGCGGGCCGCCAGCCACAGGTTCTGCACCGCGCAGACACTGCTATAGACATCCATCGCCTTGATATGGGTCCGCCCAATAACGACGGGACCGGCACGATCCTTATCGCACGTAATGCAGATATTTATTGGCGATTCAAGAATGCCTTCCAGTTTCAGGTTTCGATAGACCTCGCGTCGCTCCTCTTCGAACATCCCGGCTGCCTCATGATGCGCCGTCTCGAAGAGTTTATGGACTTTTCGTTTGGTTTCATCGGAGCGGACGAGAATAAAGTTCCAAGGCTGCATGAATCCAACGGATGGTGCGTAGTGAGCAGCCATCAGAACGCGGCTCAGAACATCATCGGGTATGGGTTCGGCGGTAAACTGGCCCCGGACGTCACGCCGGGAAAAGATTGTCTGGTAGAGCGCCTCGCGCTCCATGTCACTGAAACAATGGTCTGTAGATTTGGTATGGGCAGAATTTTCCATTTTAGTCCCCTTTATGGAAAACTTAATGTGGCGCTGTCCATGCGCCACGGAAAACTCCTCAGGCCGGTCTTCTGACTTAGGTTCATCTCGACCGGTCCCCCTTCCCAGAATTCATTCCAGTGGGTCTGTCGCCCGGTCAATCCCCATTACAGCGTTGGGCACGTGGCGGAATGACACCGCCTTCCCGATTCTTCCCGTTCAGGCAAAAACCTGTCCGGGACACCTGAAGATGTGATTGACGCCGGTTTATAATTTCCGACTGGAATCGAGTCTAATCAAGAATGGTATTCAAGCCAAACGATTTTGCGGATTGCGGCAGCAAGAATTTCCAACCATCGAAGGGACTTGCACTTATTCGAATAAGGATTCCAGTAACTGATCGTCGCTGGGCGTCGCCTGACGGAATTCGCCGTTAATAAAGCGGGCGCAGGGGAAGCGATTTTTGCAAGGTTGTGCCGTGTCGACGGCGTTTGTTTGGGCGTTAGATCGTTCGGTGTCGCCAATGCCACGAACATAAAGAATGATATCTGCCCGATGGCGCTTACCGGCAATGGTTAAGGCATTTTCGCAGTCGTGTGCCATGATCGTGTCAGTGTGAACTTCTTCGGGTGTATCGCGGTTGACATAGAAGACCATGAAAGGTCGAGCCTCGCTCCCCTGTTCGCTTGATTGTCGTTTGCCCTTGTCTTTGGAAGGCATGGTTCCGTGTTCCCTTTAGCCTGCCGGGGTCTTTGTTGTTTTTGGTCTCGGGAACCAACGAAATGCACCCCCTATGCACTTTGTCGATCAAGTAAATCCCGAAATGAGTTCTTTATTGTTTATTCCTTGCGACTCGTTGGAATCACTAGACTCTTTTCAAAACTAAACTTCAACCCGGATATTATATATAAGGTGTAGTGTCAACTCTCGTAATACATCATCTTGTGCATTTATTCGCCAGAATTGGATTTTTGGGACTCTGTATAGAATCATTATTTTGACTTCACAGGACTTACATCAGTGATGTGAGGAAACCTGAACCTTTAAAAAATAGATTCTTTTCAATGCCTTGAATCTGTTTGCTGTGGGTGAGCCCGGCATAGCTTGTGAATTCATTCTTTGTCTTTAACGCTCGCTTGAGCGGCTAAATGTATGGTGAATTTTTTTTAACAATTTCTTCATGATTAGGCCCGTTATGGCTCTAATGACTCGTTTGAATCGTTGCTTTCCGGGTCGATTCGGACCGGATTCGCCTTGTTTTCCCCTTCTAGTGAAGGCGTGGTGGCAATAAAATAACAATATCTAGGGGCCATTAACTATTTAGACACCATAAATCGCCTAATTTCAGGAAGCGGCGGGGGCAAAAAGATATCCTCGTGGTTTTCTTAGGGGTGACTGATGGCGATATCGGGACAACAAGAGTTAGCGACTTCAGTTGAAAATCAAGGACTGCCGGTTTTTCGGGGCCTCGACGATGTCACCATCGCGGGTAAAGAGATCGCCGCTATCGCCGGCGTTAGCCCACCAACATTCTCGCGCTGGCGCGCCGGACGGGCAAGGGTGCCGGAAACGAAACTGGTTTTTTTGACGTTGCTGCTGGCCCACTGGATCGATGACCTTGAAAATCTGTTAGATGGGCGGGATTTTCAGGAAAAAATGCGTTTCAAGGCGCGGCTTAATTTAACCCGGCGGTGCCTGATTCAACAGGAAGTTATCAATAACAAATTATCGCCCGAAATGGTGCGTGAAGGCTCGCATCTTTTTCGTAAGTGGTGGTTTCAAGAAGGCGCAATGGTAACCAAAGCGCCCTGGAATGAGAGTTTATACAAATGAACGAACTGGACGGCATTACACACGCGGGACTTAAAACGGCGCTCGGCATTAAAGGAAACTACCACGCTCACGAACCGATCTGTCTACCCGGCGAGAAGACACGCATTCTGAGCCCTGAAAACCTGATGAACCATCATCTTGATCTGCTGACCATGGAAGATCCACTGGCCTTGTCGATGATCGCAACCCGCGACCCAGAACCGCCAATGGCCCTGGCGGCAGCGGCCCGGTTGAGCCCTTTGGGGAGCCAGTCAAAATTGCTAAGGGGAGTCTTTCAGGTTGTCGGTGAAACCACCAAGCATCCGTTGATCGCCAAGTGTGTGTCGTTGATTACTGAAAATGCCTTCAACCCTGGGGCTATTGTTTTGGTGCGCAAGCACGCCACGCAATTTATCGTTAATTCGCGCAAGGAATATACCCTGGCGTTGCGGCAAAACATGCAAGCCTTGTTGGAAGGAACCATCGCGCCACGTTACTTCGTCAGCGAGTTCTTCGAACTCACCGAAGCAGGAAACATGCGCAGCGATATCAGGAAGAAATTGGTGCTCAGTTTGTTGATTTCCGAATCTATCCGTCCATCGATCAAGTTTTTGTTTCTGGAAAATTTTGACCGCCTGCCCAGTCCCGTTCAAAAAGCCATTCAAAGAGAGGTGCTGAAGGCCAGCCCTAGCCACCACATGGAAATAATAAAAGAAGAACTGCGCTGGATCGTCTCGAAACATGACCCTGCCCTAAGGCCTGTCACTGAGGCGGCGCCAGCGCCAAAAGTAAAGCCGCTTGCGCCTGAATCGGTTAAGGCGAAACCGCGCCCATGGAGACCCGGCGAAAGCCCGACGGCCTCAGGATCAATGGAAATTCCCTGGAATTAAAGTCAAACCAGGCCGATTAAACGGCCATGGCCGCCTTACTTTGATCGTCGTAAGACAAGATGGCTTCGGTGCCACAATACAAGCCGTAGAGGGTTTCAATAACGGCGCTTGCTTCTTCGCCGGCTAGTGAATAATGAATGGTTTGCGCTTCACGGCGCGTGGCAACCAAGTTGTCACGGCGTAGACGGGCTAGGTGTTGAGACAGGGCAGATTGGCTTAATCCGACGATTCTTTCCAGCTCCCCGACGCATTTTTCACCGGGCACCAATTGACACAAAATCATCAATCTGTGTTGGTTGCTCATCGCCTTAAGCAGAGTGCTGGCACGTCTTGCATTATCCTGGATTCGCTCCAGGTCGATCGCAGGTTGATCTATCTCACTCATCGTGGCTCTCCATAAAATAACAAAAAATTGTTAATCCCCCCATAGGCCCCATTTTATGGGCCACGGACAAATGCCAGCCAATCACGACAGTTAAGAAATGACATTTGCTAAATTAAGACTACATAATATACGCCCAGCCGGCCACAAAAAAAGAAAGAATACATGCTGCAGTGCAGCAATTGTTCAACAACCTCTTGCGTTCCCGACGGCGCCCCTGACAAGGGGGGATCGGGATGAGTATAAATGCAGGAAAGTCAATGAAATGTGGTTTTTTATAAGGGCTAGAACCATCGTGTGATATCATGACTGGGTGAGCAGTTTGGCGTTTAGGGAAGCTTCGGATCAAGGGCGAAAGGGGTAAGATAGCTTTATTTAATGCTGCACTGCACACTAAGATTTTTTTTATTATTTTCGGCTCGTTCTGTTTTTAAGCCTGATTCAGGGAGAATCGGCTCGACCAGATTAGGGTGCTTGCAATGCGAACTTGCTGTATGAACAATACAGACCATATATAAAGTTATTTTGAATATAGGGGTGATTATGGGTGATACAACGGTATTGGATGTAAAAGGTCTGGGGTGTCCGGTTCCCATTCTCAGGGCCAACCGCGCGGTCAAGGAAATGATCCCCGGCGACACACTGGAAATACTGGCAACCGATTCCGATGCACCCCAGGATTTCGAGATATTTTGCAATAATACAGGGCACAAATTTCTCGGTTGTGAAATGGAAGACGATGTCTTCGTTATTCGCCTTGAGGTTATCTAGTGTCCTACCCCAGAAAAATATTTTATGAATTTCTGGGATAAGCAGGCCGCTGACTTACTTGAATCACACCAGGAACATTTCTATTCAGCGCTGATAGGCACCTCTTGCGGCTTGCGGCTGTTCTCGGCAAAGCCTGATACCAACGACATCAGCGGCGGAATGATGGCCAGTGTCAGCAAGGCCGATAACGCCAGCCCACCGATAACGACCGACCCCAAGCCGCTGTAAAGCTCGGAACCTGCGCCGGGGAAGACGACCAGTGGCAACATTCCGAATACGCTCGTCAGAGTCGACATGAAAATCGGCCTGATCCGGTTGCGGGTCGCGGCAATCAGTGAGTCCTCGAAATTCAGACCCTCGCTGCGATGGTGATAGAGCGTCTGATGAACCAGCAGGATGGCGTTGTTGACGACGATGCCAACCAGGATAACGAAACCCAGCAACGTCAGCATATCAAGCTGGTGGGGCGAATACAGGTTGAGAATGACGAGTCCGCCGACACCGCCCGCCGTGGCCAGCGGAACGGACAACATGATGATCAGTGGGTAGATAAAGCTTTCGAACAACACGGCCATCACCAGATAGACGATCAGCACTGCAATAATCAGGTTCAGGACCATGCTGTCCCAGGCCTCGGTCAATTTGTCGGCGGTCCCTGAAAGCCCAATTTTGATGCCCGGGGGAAGTCCTGCCTGGCGAAGCGGGGCAATGACCTTTTCATTCAATATATCCATTGCCGCCTCGAGGGGAATGTCGGGGGCCGGACGGACCTCAAGGGTGACCGTGCGTTCGCGTTCCTTATGGAGAATTTCCGTAGGCCCGGACGTCACCCGGACATCTGCAAGCGAGCTTACCGGAATGATATCGCCCGAACGGGTGACGATGGGAAGATTACCGATGCCTTGGGTTTCGGTGATCCGATTGTGCGGGCCTTTCAGGGCCAGATCAACACGCTTGCCGCCGATCGTGATCTGGGCGACTCGGAAATCATCATTAAAGGTATCAAGGGTTTGGCTGAACTCGTGGGCTGTAACGCCGTTGTCGGCAAGGCGAACAGGATCGGGATAAACGCGAACTTCTGGGGCGCCCAGTTCCAGTCCGGGTTTTGGCCGCAACTGATTTCCTTCCTCGCGCGGAAGCAGTTTGGAAATCATCCCGGTGCCCTTCAGGGCTATGTCCAGAACAGCTTCAAGGTCGGGGCCGGAAATATCGAGATTGATGGAACGCCCGCCACCGATAGAGCGACCGAAAAGAGAAGGTTGGGTGATAAATCCGAAAGTTCCGGGTTCCTTGAACACGGGCTTTCTTAAGACCGGGATCAACTCGGCAACCCGTGATGGATCGACGCTGCTGGCCCCGACGAAGGTTGTCGATGATCTGGCTACGAAGAAGAAGTTCTGGATCTTTGGCGGTTGTCCGGGTTCTGACTCTGGTCCCGTTTCGGACGACCATAACGGGCGCACGGCATTCTCGACTTCATGGGCGATGGCGCTCGCCGTGTGAAGATTGTATCCGGGCGGTGGGAGTAGGACGCCTATAACCAGATTGCGATTGCCCTCGGGCAGGTATTCCAGTTTTGGCAGAAATAAGATCGAAAATACGACGGCCGAACCACAAAGTACGCCGATGGTTCCGATTGCCAGGGATTTGTTGTGGACGACGGCGTGGGTGAAGCCGACCGCCCTGTTGGTAAACCAGCGCGCGACATCGTCAAGGAGGGGGATCCGGCGGGCGGCGTTTTTCGACGGGTCTTTTTTCAACAAGCGGTTAGCGAGGGCCGGAATAAGGGTGATGGCGACAACCAGCGACAGCGTCACGGCAACTGAAATAGCGACCGCGATATCGCGGAACAACTGACCGATTTCAAGCTTCATGATCAGAATTGGCATAAACACCAGAACCGTGGTCAGTGCCGATACCAGGATCGCTCCCCAGACTTGTTGAGCTCCCAGGTACGCCGCGACGGAGACGGGTTTCCCCTCTTGTCTCAACCTATAGATATTTTCCAGCACGACGATGGCCGCATCGACAACCATACCGACGGCAAACGCAATCCCGGCAAGCGAGATAACGTTGATCGAACGTCCCATAGCGGCCATGGCAACGAAAGAACCGATCACGGAAACCGGAATGGCCAGCGAAATAATCAGCGTTGCCGCACCCGAACGCAGGAACAGAAACAGCACCAGTGCGGCCAGGCTGCCGCCAATATAAATATTCTGCTTAACCAGATCGATGGCCGAATTGATGTAGACGGTTTCATCATAAACTTGTCCCAGCACAAGTTTTTCGCTTGGCAGGTAGACCGTGTTCAATTCATCGACGGCGGCGCGGATACCTTTCATGGTTTCGATGACGTTGGCGCCAGCCTCACCCACTGTATTCATGGCAATGGCGGGTTGTCCTTCGCGGCGGATCGTTGCCGTTGCCTTTTTATAGCCGAATTCGACGGTGGCGATGTCGCCGATGGTGACCCGGGAGACGCCACCCGAAAGCTTGTCGCCGATGCTTCTGACAACCACCGCATTGATCCTGTCGATGGATGTCAGGTCGCCTTCGGTGCGGACCACGTAGCGGCGTTTGCCTTCCTCGATATCACCTGCGGAAACCGATGAATTGGCCACGGATAAAGAATTGATAACCTGGGGAACAGTCAAGCCATAGCGGGCCATCTTGGCCGGGTCAACGGTGACCTCCATTTGTCGCTTGGTGCCGCCGTACACATTGACAAGGGCAACGCCGGGTACGCGTTCCAGACGGTCCTGAATGACGTCTTCGATGAAATCGCCGTAGGTATGAATATCGCGGTTGTTATCACCGGTACGGGTCAGGGTGAACCAGGCAATCGGCCGGTCCTCGCTACCGGCGGTATCCAAGGTTGGCTGGTTCGCTTCGTCGGGATAATCGCCGACCCGGTCGAGACGGTTGGCGACCAATAGCAAGGCCTTGTCCATGTCTTGTGTGACGGCGAATTCCAGCGAGATCGAACCGCGGCCGTCGCGCGATCGGCTCGACATTTCGTCCAGGCCGACAAGTCCGCGTAGAACTTCCTCTTGGCGGTTGACGATTTCGCGTTCGATTTCAGCAGGGGCGGCACCGACCCAGTTGGTTTTTACCGTGATTACCGGTTTGCGGACATCGGGTGTCAGTTGAATGGGAATATTTTTCAGCGCTACCAGTCCAAACATAAGAACCATCAGCACTGCAGCCATGACCGCGATTGGCCGTTCGATGGAGACTTTAATCAGGTTCATATTAGTGTGTTACTTTCTGGCCCGGACGCAGGCGTTCGTTACCGCGTACGACAACCGTGTCGCCATCCTTCAAGCCTGCAAGAACGACAAAGCGCGTGCCAACGGCCTCACCCAATTTGACTGGGCGGATGTTTGCCGCCCCGTCTTTGACAATGAAGACAATATCCTTGCCCTTGCGGCTGATGACCGCGTCCTTGTGAACGGTATGCACGGAACTGACCTCACCGGCAGGCAGTGCCAGAAGGACGCTCTGATTGGTCGCCAGATTGCGTTTAGAAACACTGAAATTGGTGGTGAAGCGCACCTTGCGGGTGCGGGTCAGGGGGTTTTCATCGGGCACGACGGCTCTGACGGTGGCAGGCAAATTTATCTGCTCGCTGCTCAGTGCTCCTTCCAATTGGAACGTGACGATAGTTCCGGGATTTAAGCCTTCAATTCGGATTGCCGGGACGCTGGCCTCGATTTCGAGGTGGCGATCATCGATCAGGTCAACAACCGGGCTGCCAATGTTGACGTAGGCGCCGACATCGGTATGTCGCATGGAGACGACACCGGCATAAGGTGCCCTGACCTTGGTGTTATACAGATTTATTTCGGCTAACTTCTGGTTGGCGTGGCTGCGCACCAAAGCGGCCTCTGATTCGGCCATGGCGCTTTTGGCGCTGGTCACCTCAAGTTTTTTGTCAGCCATCCGGGCTTCTGAAAAGGCGGCGGATTCTTTCAGTCGGTTAAGACGTTTCAATTCCTGGGACCTTAGATCAAAGGCCGCCTTGGCTGTTTGCAGGGCGGCCTCGGCTTCCTGCGATTCGGCTTTGCTCAACTGGAAACGCCAACGCAGGGTGTCATCGACGAGAACGGCAATAATATCATTTTTTTCGACTCTATCACCGACCCTGACCATCATTTCGTTGACGGGACCGGCGGCGCGCGCGGCAATTACCCCGGCTTTGTCGGCGATCAGGCGACCGATGACCGGCACTGTCTGTTTCAGAGGCTCGCTCCTGACGTCATCAACGCCGACAAGGGTCGCTTCCTGAGCCAGGGCGGGCGTGCTGACCAGTAAAATCCCCAACAGGAAGAGGGAAAGACACTTCGGGAAATGCAAATGGATCAAGGCCGCTCCTTAAAATAGCGATTTACGAAATCGGCGATAGTTTTATCCTAATATTAACCGGTTTCAACTCTTTCTCTATCAAGGCTTTGTGAGCGGTTGGCAAGCTCCTGCATTTTAGCCCACAATAGAGTCATGAGTACCGCTTTTTATCGTCACCCCGTTTGCCATGAACACGATCCAGGTCCGCAGCATCCGGAACGCCCGGAACGGTTGCGCGCGGTGGACGAAGCGCTTGCTGATGAAGCCTTCAAGGATCTGGTCAGGCTGTCGGCACCGAAGGCTTCCGTGGCCCAGATCGAACGGGTTCATTCGGCCTCTTATGTTAAGAACATCTTCGAGGCCGTCCCCGAAAGCGGTCTTCTCAACATCGATCCCGATACCGTCTTGTCGCCGAAAAGCGGCGAGGCGGCGTTGCGTGCCGCCGGGGGCGTGTGCGCCGCCGTTGACGGCGTACTGGGCGGTGATTTCACCAACGCCTTTTGCGCCCTGCGTCCGCCCGGCCATCATGCCGAACCGTCCCAGGCCATGGGCTTTTGCCTGTTCAACAACATTGCCATTGGCGCTTTGCAGGCCAAAGATGTTCACGGAATTGACCGCGTTGCCGTTGTCGATTTCGATGTTCATCATGGCAACGGCACCCAGGCGGCGTTCGAATCTTATCCGGATTTTCTCTATATTTCCTCTCATCAGAGCCCCGCCTATCCGGGCACTGGCTCTGAGAGTGAGTATGGCCCCAACAACAATATCGTCAATGTCGAATTAGCGCCGGGTAGTGGCTCGGATATTTTCCGAAAGGCATATGATGATCGGATACTACCGGCGCTCTGGGACTGGAAGCCGCAGTTGTTGATGATCTCTGCCGGTTTCGATGCCCATGCCCGTGATCCGCTGGCGCAAATTGAACTGACCGACGATGATTTCGCCTGGGTCACAAGACAATTGCTCGATGTCGCAGCCGAATGTTGCGAAAACAGGGTTGTCTCCGTGCTTGAGGGCGGTTATGACCTCGTAGCCTTGGCGGCAGGTGTGGCTTTGCATGTTGGTGAATTATTAGCCGTTGATATAGGATAACCGGGTTATGGTAAAAAACACTATTCCAGCGGACATCGCCAAGTTGAGTTTCGAGGACGCCCTCGAACAACTTGAAGAAATTGTTCGCCAGCTTGAGGATGGTTCGGGCGCGCTTGACGCTTCGATCAAGGCTTACGAGCGCGGCGCTTATCTTAAGCAGTATTGCGAAGCCAAATTGAAGGAAGCACAACAACGGGTCGAAAAGGTCGTCCTGGGTGTTGATGGTGAACCCGGACTGGAACCTGCCGAGCTTTGACGTGAGAAAATTCCAAACAACACTTGCCAAGGCGGCCGAGGCCGTCAACCTGACCCTGGAACGAATGCTTGAAATGCATGACGATCCAGAGGCAGGACTTGTTGAGGCTATGCGCTATGCCGTTCTTGATGGCGGCAAGCGTATTCGCCCGTTTTTGACTTTGGCCAGTGCCGATTTGTTTAATGTCAGGCCTGAGCAGGCCTTGCGCGTCGCTGCTGCGGTCGAAATGGTGCATTGTTATTCCCTCGTCCACGATGATCTTCCGGCGATGGATGATGATGACCTCAGGCGCGGCCAGCCGACCTGTCATATCCAATACGGTGAAGCCACGGCGATCCTTGCTGGTGACGCCCTGCTGACCAAGGCTTTCGAGGTTCTGGCCGGTGACGATACCCATCCCGATCCGCATGTGCGTTCAGACCTTGTTCTGGCTCTGGCCAGGGCCGCCGGACAGGACGGCATGGTCGGTGGCCAGATGCTTGACCTTGTTGCCGAAAGTCATGAGCTCAACATGCCCGAAATCACCCGCCTGCAACGTATGAAAACCGGCATGTTAATCGCCGTTTCCTGCGAGGCCGGGGCCATCCTTGGCAAGGCGACCGAAGGCGCCAAACATGCCTTGCATGCCTATGCTCACGATTTAGGTCTGGCCTTTCAAATAGCCGATGATTTGCTGGATGTCGAAGGCGACGAAAAAACGCTGGGCAAGAAGACCGGTAAGGACGAAAAAGCAGGAAAGGCGACTTTCGTTTCTCTTCTCGGGCTTGAGCGGGCCCGCGCGCAGGCCGAATTACTGGTCGTTCAGGCGTGTGAACATCTTGATCTTTTTGGCGAAAAGGCGGACTCTTTAAAAAATCTGGCTGCGTTCGTCATAAAGCGCCGGACATAATGGATTAAAACGTGAGCAAAAAGAACATCACACCGCTGTTGGATATGGTATCCCATCCCGCCGATATCAGGGATTTTTCGACTGAACAACTGATTCAACTGGCCGATGAACTGCGCCTGGATACGGTGCGCGTGGTCTCCATTACCGGCGGTCATTTGGGCGCAAGCCTTGGCGTCGTCGAATTGACCGTGGCCTTGCATCATGTCTTCAATACGCCCGATGACCGTTTGCTTTGGGATGTCGGTCACCAGTGTTACCCCCATAAAATTCTCACCGGACGGCGCGAACAGATGTTGTCATTGCGTCAAGGCGGGGGCCTGTCGGGCTTCACCAAACGCAGTGAAAGCACTTACGATCCATTCGGCGCAGGGCACAGTTCGACCTCTATCTCGGCCGCTTTGGGCATGGCCGTTGCCCGTGATTTCAAGGGCGAGGACAACAATGTCATCGCCGTTATCGGTGATGGCGCGATGAGTGCCGGTATGGCTTATGAGGCCATGAATAACGCCGGTTCCATGGATTCACGCCTGATCGTTATCCTTAACGACAATGATATGTCCATCGCCCCGCCGGTCGGTGCAATGAGCGCATATCTTTCAAGGCTGATTTCATCGAAGTCTTACCGTTCGATCCGTCACTTCGCCCGGGAGATGACGAAAAAATTCCCGCGCCAAATTGGAGAAGCGGCCAGGCGGGCAGAAGAATACGCCCGTGGCATGGTCACCGGCGGTACTTTGTTCGAGGAGTTGGGTTTCTTTTATGTCGGCCCTATTGACGGCCATAATCTGGAGCATCTGTTGCCGGTCCTGAAAAATCTTCGTGACGATGAGGAAAAAGGACCGGTGTTGTTACATGTGGTGACACGCAAAGGACATGGTTACGGCCCGGCCGAAGAATCCGCAGATAAGTATCACGGCGTTTCCAAGTTTGATGTGGTCACAGGCGAGCAGGAAAAAAGCACCGCCAACACGCCGTCCTATACCAAGGTGTTTGCCAAGGCCCTGATAGCCGAGGCCGAAGCGGACGAGAAAATCACCGCCATCACTGCCGCCATGCCCTCTGGCACCGGGCTTGATGAGTTTGCCGGAAAATTCCCCCAGCGTTGTTTCGATGTTGGCATTGCCGAACAGCATGCGGTGACTTTCGCCGCCGGTATGGCGAGCGAAGGGTACAAACCTTTTGCGGCGATTTATTCGACTTTCCTGCAACGCGGCTATGATCAACTTGTCCATGATGTCGTCTTGCAGAATCTTCCCGTTCGTTTCGCCATCGACCGGGCCGGTCTTGTCGGCGCAGACGGCGCTACCCATGCCGGGGTTTATGATCTGGCTTACTTGTGTTGCTTGCCGGGTATCGTTGTGATGGCCCCGTCCGACGAGGCCGAACTGATGCATATGACGGCGACCGCAGCATCTATTGACGATGGCCCTTCTGCTGTGCGTTATCCGCGTGGCAATGGCACCGGGGTGGAAATGCCCGAAAAAGGCAAGGTGTTGGAAATCGGTAAGGGGCGTATTGTTCGTGAAGGTTCCGTGATCGCTATTTTAAGTCTCGGCGGGCGCTTGCAGGAATCGCTCAAGGCTGCAGATGAACTAGCCGCCAGGGGCTTTTCGACAACCGTCGCCGACGCCCGTTTCGCCAAGCCGCTGGACCACGGGCTGATCAGGGATTTGACCGCCTCCCACGAAGTCATCCTTACCATAGAAGAAGGTTCGCCCGGAGGTTTTGGGGCTCATGTCATCTCCTTCATGGCCGAACAAGGGCTGCTTGATGGCGGCGTTAAAATTCGACCGATGACCCTGCCCGATAAAATGATTCATCACGACAACCCGGACAAGCAATACGAAGTCGCTGGCCTGACCGCCCCGGCCATCGTCGAGACGGCGCTTAAGGCGTTGGGGCAAGTGCGTGAAGATGGATTGGCGGCGGGCAAGGTTTGATCGTTAAAATCAGCGGGGGCAATCAATGAGCATACGGGTCTGTGTTGCTGGGGCGACCGGTTGGACGGGTTCCGCCGTAACCAATGGTATCCTGCGTGACGACACCTTTGAATTGGTGGGTGCCGTAGCGCGCAGCGCGGCGGGACAGGATATCGGCGGCATTACCATTTGCGCGACACTTGCCCAGGCGTTACTAACACCGACGGATGTTTTCATCGATTATAGCGGGGCGGGGCCGGTTAAAGAGCATGTGCTCTACGCCATCGAGCAAGGGGTCAATGTGGTTGTCGGCTCCTCGGGCATGAGCGCGGCGGATTATGACGATATCGCCGCCAAGGCAGAAGACAAAGGCGTCGGCGTCATTGGCGGAGGCAATTTCAGCGTCACGGCTACGCTGATGCAGCATCTGGCATTGATCGCGGCGCGCCATATACCGCAGTTTGAGGTTCTCGATTTTTGCTGGGCCGAAAAAGAAGATGTGCCCAGCGGCACTGCCCGTGAGTTGGCGGAAAAACTCGGCGACATACAAAAACCCAAACACGCCCGCGCCATCGAAGATCTTCATGGTCCGGTTGAAACTCGGGGCGCGGACATCAACGGCGTGCAGGTGCATTCCGTTCGCCTGCCGGGTTATAAATTAAGCTGCGAGGCCGTTTTCGGCATGCAGGGCGAACGCTTGAAGGTCGTTCATGAAGCCGGGCAAAGCGCCGAACCTTATGTTTCGGGAACCTTGTTAGCCGCAAAGATGGCGGTTGATGTTAAAGGACTGGTGCGCGGCCTGGACGGGCTGTTGTTTGGCGACGATGGCTAAACCAGGAAAAATCAGACTCGATCAATTACTCGTTGATCGTGGGCTGGTTGAAAGCCGCGCCAAGGCCCAGGCTTTGATTATGGCCGGCAAGATTTATAGCGACACGCGCCTTTTGGATAAGGCCGGACGCCAGGTCGGTGAAGATATCCCTCTTGAACTGAAAGGCCAGGACCACCCCTGGGTTTCCCGTGGTGGTTTGAAACTGGCCAAGGGACTGGAATTCTTCGGCATCGATCCGCAAGGCCTGACCTGCCTGGATGTTGGTGCTTCGACGGGTGGCTTTACCGATGTTTTGATTTCCGGTGGTGCGGCGAAGGTCTACGCCGTCGATGTCGGGCATGGTCAACTGGCCTGGAAAGTTCGTCAAAATCCTGACGTCGTCGTGCTGGAACGCACCAACGCCCGCCATTTAACCGTTGAGCAAATTCCCGACCCCCTAGATTTGATTGTCTGTGACGCCAGTTTTATCGGTCTTGAGACGATCCTTCCCGCCGCCTTGTCACTGGTGGCGTCAAAGGCAAACCTGATCGCCCTGATCAAGCCGCAATTCGAAGTTGGCAAGGGCAGGGTCGGCAAGGGCGGTGTCGTGCGCGACCCGGAACTGCACAAGGAAGTTTGTGATAAAATCAAAGTTTGGCTGGAAAGCCAGCCTGGTTGGTCCGTTTTGGGCGTCACCGAAAGCCCGATTCAGGGGCCCGAAGGCAACCGGGAATTCCTCATCGGTGGCGTTGTTGGTTAAAGGGCAATCGACAAGGCGGTTGTCGAACCTTTGTATTTGCGCGGCGTAATGGTGCGGGTGATTTCATCCCCGGAACGCCGTTTCGCCTGTTCCAGATCGTATGCCATTTGCAAGTGCAGCCAGAATTCCTCGCTTGTAGAGAAGTAACGCGCCAGCCGGAAGGCGGTGTCGGCATCAATGGCACGCTCCCCATCGACAATGGCGGCGACATGGCTGAGCGGCAAGCCGATGTCGGTTGAGAGTTCTTCCTGAGTCAGAGCCAGCGGTTTGATGAATTCGTCCAACAACACCGTGCCGGGGGGAATGTCCGACGGCTTGATGCAGTCGCTGACCACGACCGGTTTTTGTTCCGGCAGGGCAGGGGGGAGGTCGAAAATTTCTGTCTCAAGACCAGCCTCCGTCCAGGCTTTTAAGCCACCGGCCATATTGATTGGCGGTTTGTGACCGGCCTTGATCAATTGTTTGGCGGCAGCCGCGGAACGCTTGCCGATGGCGCAATGTAAGACAAGTTTCTTGATGGTGATGCGCGGAAAGGTGTCGGCATCGAGCATGGAAAGCGGCACCAACATGGCGCCGGGGATATGTTCTTGCTCGAATTCCGATGTTTCGCGAACATCCACAAGTAGGGCTTCGCCGTTGGCGAGCCAGTGGGCGACGGTTTCAACGTCGGCTTCTTCCAGTTCAATTTGTTCAGGTTCTGTGTTCATTGTTATAACTACACTAATTGAATGTTAGTTAATATTATATATACACAAATTTTAATGTCAATTAAAAATTTAACACATATAATTAATGTAAATTAGGAGAATGATGTCAGCGCGCAATGAGATCAACCATCTGAAGGGCGGATGTCGTTGCCTCTTCTTTAAGGCCTTTGGCGACGCCTTCTCTGTCGGCGTCGGATTTATTCTGGCTGACCTTCCATTTTCCCGAAAGGCGGGAAATGGGAATTTCCAGGCCGACGATACCCCTTAGCATCTTTTCAATATAATTTGTCGGCGCGTCATTGACGGCCCATGGCTGATTACGTCCTGCTTCATGTTGCGAGGTCAGGGATTGCACCTGTGCCAAAAGCCAATCCGCATCGTCAATGACTCGCATGGGTCCATAGGCGTGAACGACGGCGTAATTCCACGTTGGAACGATCTTGCCGTGCTCCTGCTTCGATACATACCACGCGGGGGTGACGTAATGGTGCGGGCCCTGGAAGATGGCCAGCACGTCAGCGGCGGCATCGACGCTTTTTCCGAGTGGGTTTGCTTTAGCGATATGCCCCCGCAGGGTGCCATGCTCGCTACCACTTTCGTGAACAACCAGTGGAACATGGTCGGCGGAAAGACCATCACTGCCGTAACTTATAAGACTGGCAAACGGATGCGCGCGCATCAAATCGTGCATGACTGGAATGCGCTGTTCCTGAAACGGTGTGGGTTGAAACATGGTTTTGTCCTTACGTCTTTAACACACGCAGCGTCATGGTCATGGCCTGAATGATGTTGTTTTGGGTTCTGGCCAGTTTGGCAATATCGTCCTCAGCAAGTTTGCCGGAGGTGACTTCTTGCCTGACCCACTCGTCGAGGAGGAATTCGACTTTTTCCAATTCGAAATCAACATCCAGATAAAGCCCTAGTGGGGTGTTGGCGAGGTTTTGTTCCTTCCATTGGCGGTTCAGGGACTTGGAAAAAAGATTGAGCATTTCAGGAAGTACCGGGCGAACGTGGGTCGGGTCGGCAAGATAATGATCATGGCGCGGATGGGGAACGGTGATGACGATTTGTGCATTGGCTGCGCAAACGCGGTAAAGTTCCTTCATGATGACTAAAAATACCTGCGCATCGGCGCCCAGATGCTCAAGTACATGAGACATTACGACCTCCGTGGCGCAATTGTCTTCGAACGGCCACGGAAAGGCCTCAAGATCGACTTGCTGGTCCGGATTGGAGCCTGCTTCCTTGTCAATGTTGATATAACCATCCAGATGATTGTTGCCGCATCCGAGATTGAGTTTCATTTTTCCCCCATTGCCATTATGAAATCTTTACCGTGTGAGCCTCGTCACAGCATGTGTGACGTATAGGCTATACTAGAATGAGGGTAATTTCAGCACCCGTCAGGTAAATGATTTGAATATTTCGATTCCACAGAAAAACGATTGGCCACCGACCATCGATGGCACGACCGATTGGCAAACCTTGTTCGAGCATAAGCAAAAGGGCCTGATCGCCATCATCATGGCAACGCAAACACCGGCTCAGTTGAAGCAACAAACTGAAGGCATTATCCGGGCCATCTATAACCGCAAGCGGGATCAACTTATTCTTGGTAAGGTGACGGCGTTTCTCGATAAATTGATCCCTGAAGATGCCAGCATCGAACGGCTCCCCGTCATGCAGGCCAGCGTCAGACAGTTGTTTGGAAAAATCAAAGAGACCCGCATTGAACGCGCTGCCGCCTACGTTGAAAAGAAAGCCAGGAAGGGACCGAGGAAAAAATCCGGCAAGAAGAATAATCGACGCCCTAATCTTCTCGTCGGTTTTTTCAGAAGGAGCGCCGATGCGCTGGTTTTTTTAGTCGGCCTTGTTACGCGCGTAAAGGATGCCACCAAGGTGAATAAGGAGGACGGGGAGGAAATTTTCTTCAAACAGGACGCCTACGTAGACCATGGCGGGGATGGCAATACGGAGTGGCAGGACAGTGACGTTTCTGTCAAGGAAAGCAAAACCGTCAAGCCGGGTATTTTCGACGATGCGGAAGAGGAGGAAGAGGACCAGAAATACGAAAGCTGGGACGACTATTAGCGGCTCATGGCGTGGTATTCTGAATTTGGCATCATGTCCAGACCATGGGCCAGACGATTGGTGTAGTTGAAAAAGCCGACCACATCGGTGATGTCGAAAATATCCTGGTCTGAAAATCCCGCGTCGCGCAGTTCCTGACGATCTGTTTCTAAAATATCGTGCGGAGTTTTGGTCAGTTTCCAGGCGAAATCCAGCATGGTGCGTTGGCGCGCGGATAGTTCGGCGACGCGGTAGTTCATCACCATCATCTCACCCAGTTGCGGATCGTCGGACAGTTCTCGCACCGCCTGTCCATGGGCAACCAGGCAGTAATAACAACGGTTTGCCGATGAGACGACAACGGCGATCATTTCGCGCTCAAGTTTGCTAAGCCCGCAGTCTTCTTCGTTCAGCATCAATTCGTTGTAAACGGAAATGAAATTGGAAAGCTTGGTCTGGTTGCCCATGAAGGATTTCAGCACGTACGGCACCAGCCCCAGTTTATCGACACAAATGGCGAAGTACTTCTTCAGGCCATCGCTCAACGTGCTTTCGTCTGGCAAGTCTACACGGACAATATGATCGGGTTGGGGCATTTGTTAAACTCCACATTGGGCTCTGAAACGAAGAAGGTGATCGACGAGTACAAGGGCCAGCATCGCCTCGCCGACGGGCACGGCGCGGATACCGACGCACGGGTCGTGGCGGCCCTTGGTGGTGATGTCCACGTCCTGTCCGCTCTCATTGACAGATTTGCGCGGGATCAAAATGCTGCTGGTTGGTTTGACGGCAAAACGGGCGGTGATTTCCTGACCCGATGAAATTCCACCAAGTACGCCGCCCGCATTGTTGGACAGAAAGATCGTTTGGCCATCCGCACCGCTACGCATTTCATCGGCGTTGTCGGGGCCTGTCAGTGCGGCGGCGGCGAAACCTGCACCGATTTCCACACCCTTGACGGCGGGGATGCTCATCAACGCTTTGGCGATGTCCGCATCTAACCTGTCGAATGCGGGCTCGCCAAGGCCTGCCGGTATGCCGCTGGCGGTGACTTCGATGACGCCGCCTGTTGAAGACCCTTGTTTGCGGATTTCCTCAAGGAACAGTTCCCATTGCGCCGCGGCTTTGGCGTCCGGGCAGAAGAACGGATTGTTATCGACCTCATCCCAGTCCCAGTTCTCACCGTCGATGATATTTGGGCCCATCTGCACCATGGCACCGCGGATAATGACGGGGCCATCGAGTAGGTTGTTCAAGACTTTGCGGGCAACCGCACCTGCGGCGACGCGCATCGCGGTTTCGCGGGCGCTTGATCGGCCACCACCACGGTAGTCACGAATGCCATATTTTTTAAAATAGCTGAAATCCGCGTGGCCGGGGCGAAACTTGTCCTTGATGTCACCGTAGTCCTTGGAGCGTTGATCTTCATTGTTGATCATCAGGGCGATGGGCGTACCGGTGGTCTGGCCCTCGAATACGCCGGACAGAATTTCGACCGTGTCAGTCTCGCGCCGCTGGGTGGTGAATTTTGACTGGCCGGGGCGGCGTTTATCGACGAAGGGCTGGATGTCGGCTTCGCTTAAGGCAATGCGTGGCGGTACACCGTCAATAATGCAGCCGATTGCGGGACCGTGACTTTCGCCAAAACTGGTAACAGAGAAAAGCTGGCCGAAGGTATTTCCGGACATGACGTGTTCCTAGACCGTAGAAATGTCGGGGGCATCGACTGCCTTCATGCCGACAGTGTTGTAGCCGCAATCCACATGATGGGTCTCGCCGGTGACGCCGCTGGAAAGCGAGCTTAACAGATACAGGCCCGCGCCGCCGACATCTTCCAGGGTGACATTGCGCCGCAGCGGAGAATTGTATTGGTTCCACTTCAAGATATAGCGGAAATCGCCGATACCCGAAGCCGCAAGTGTCTTCATGGGGCCCGCCGAAAGGGCATTGACGCGAATGCCATTCGCACCCAGATCTTCGGCCAAATAACGCACGCTGGCTTCCAGTGCCGCCTTGGCGACGCCCATGACATTGTAATGGGGGATCACCCGCTCAGCGCCGAAGTAGGTCAGTGTGATGATCGCGCCGCCGCTTTTCATCATCGGCGCGGCGCGCTGGCAAACGGCGGTGAACGAAAAGCATGAAATATCCATAGTTTTATTGAAATTGTCGCGGCTGGTGTCGATGTATTTGCCTTTAAGCTCTTCCTTGTCCGAATAGGCGATGGCATGAACAACGAAATCCAGCTCTCCCCAACGCTCCTGCAAAAACGCGAACGTCTTATCCAGGCTGCCCATGTCCGTGACATCACATTCGAGGATGATATCGGAGCCGATCGAGGCGGCCAGCGGGGTTATGCGTTTCAGCAACGCCTCACCCTGATAGGTAAAAGCGAGTTCGGCACCTTGTGCAGCGAGCGCGCTGGCGATTCCCCAGGCGATGGAGTGGTCATTGGCGACCCCCATAATCAGGCCCTTTTTGCCATGCATTAGTGGAACGGGAGACGTCATCAGGGGATCCTCAATAGTTTAAACGAGTCGGGAATTTGATTGTTGCTGATCTGAAATTCCAAGACAATCCATATCCTGCTATAATACGGGAGTGAAACATAAAGTGAAGCGCCGCATGAAATTGCTGACTGCTTACTTCGCCCATATCGCGCGCCATTATCACGACGTACGATGCCGCCAGATCGCAGCTTCGCTCAGCTACACCTCGCTTCTGGCACTGGTGCCGCTGATGGCGATTGTTTTCGCCGTGCTGGCAGCGGTTCCGGCTCTTGAGGGATTTCGCGAAGAAATTCATCAATTCATGTTCGCCAATCTGATGCCGGAATCCGGCGACGCTTTTTCTGGGTATTTCGAGGGTTTTATCGCCAACGCCGGAAAAATGACCGGATTCGGCATCATCGGACTGGCCCTGACGGCGGTGATGCTGATTAACACCATCTTCGCGGCGATGAATTTGATTTTTCATGTCGAGAAACCGCGCCCGATCCTGTTCAGGATTGCCGTCTATCTGGGCGTGCTGATTGTTGGGCCTGTTGTGCTCGCCACCAGTTTTTCTCTGGCGACTTATATTCTGGCCCTGACCAAGGCTCTGGATATTGTGGCCTTCACCGGTCTTGTCGGGCGTTTGACCCGCTTTGTCCCGGCGTTGCTGCTGATTTCGGGGTTTTCGGTATTTTATAAAGTCGTACCCAGTTGCCGGGTCGCCTGGCGCGACGCCTTGGGCGGCGGACTTATGGCGGGATTGACCTTTTCCGGGCTGCGCTGGTTATTCGGTATCTACCTGATCTATTTTCCCAGCTACCAGACAATCTACGGCGCGCTGTCGGCGGTGCCGGTTTTCCTGTTGTGGCTGTTCATGTCGTGGTCGGTGGTGCTGGCAGGGGCCGTTGTTGCTGCCTCGGGGCCAAGCTGGCGGGGTAAAGAATCTTAGTTTGCCTTCGTTTTCAAGCCGACGCCGCGCACGTCGTAGTCGTTTTTCTTGGCCCATTTTTCGATGAAATCGGTCAATTCCTTGTCCGCATCTTTCGGTAACATCACTTTCAGGGTGACGACCTGATTGCCTTTGCTTTTCTTCTTCTTGTTCTCAATGCCTTTGCCTTTCAGGCGCAGCGCCGTTCCACTATTGGCTCCCTTGGGTATGTTCATCTTTACGCTGCCGTGAATGGTCGGCACTTCGATACGCGCCCCCAGGATGGCCTCGGGCAAGCTGATGGGCAGGTCCAGGTGAATATCGTCGCCTTCCTGACGGTATAAATCGTCTGGTTTAACAATAATTTCCACATGCGCATCGCCGCTTTTGCCGCCGCCGATACCATCCATACCCTGTCCTTTCAAACGCAGGACCTGGGCGTTTTTGGTTCCCGGCGGGACCGAAACAGCGAGGCGCTTGCCGTTGGTCATGCTGACGGTCTTGTTGGACCCAAGCGCCGCGTCAAGAAAATCAACCTTCAGGGAATATGAAACATCTGACCCATCGACTCTCAATGAACCGCTGCGATGGTTGTTGCGGCGTTTGAAAAAATCATCGAAGGGACTGCGTGCGCGCCCCTGCCTGCCCGGTCCGCTCGACTGGTACATGCGCGGCCCAGCGACCGGGTTGCCCATGGCGTCGATTTCGCCCCGATCGTAGCTGCCGCGTTTCTTGGCATCCGATAGAATGTTATAGGCGGTCGATAATTCCTTGAAGCGGTCTTCTGATTTGGGATTGTTCGGGGCGGTGTCGGGATGATGTTGGCGCGCCAGCTTGCGGTAGGCCGTCTTGATGACGGCGGCGCTGGCATTGCGCGGTACGCCTAAAGTGTCGTAAGGGTCTCTCATTCAACGATCTTCCATGCGCCATCGTCCTGACGACAGGCGCGGCCTGAAGCTTGCTCTTCTTTTCCGTCGATGACGACGGTGGATTCGAAATCACGACATTCCTCACCGTTTCTATCCGTGCTGGCGCTGGTCGGGGTATAGGTGCCGGAATTTCCGGTGTCCGGATTGCTCCAGGTGGTTGTCTGCCCGACCTCAGCGGTATTCATGGTTTCCTGGGCTTTTTCGTTGGCCTGCTGTTGGTCCATTTCATCGAGATTCTGACCGATGAGTTTGCCGAGCCAGGCACCGAAAATTGCGCCAAGGCCAGCGCTTAACGTCCTGCCGCTACCGCTGCCGCTTTTCGCGCCGATAACGGTGCCGAGCACAGCGCCAGTGGCGGTGCCGATTTTTTCGCCGTCTTTGCTGCCATCACCGGCGCAAGCCGAAAGCAGGGCGAAGGATAATATGAGCGCGGTAAAAGTTTTTCTGTTCATGTCACGAGCCTTGCGGGATATGTTAGAATTCATATTGGATAATAGTGTCCTGCCCCAGAAATTCATAACATGAATTTCCGGGATAAACAGGCCACCATCACGCGAGTGCAAGGATACCATGACTGTCATCAATGAGCCTGACCCCATTGTCCTTTTCGAAGAATGGTTGCGGGAAGCCGATAAAACTGAACCCAATGATGCCAACGCCATGAATTTGGCGAGCGTCGATGGCAGCGGAGCGCCGTCTTCGCGCATGGTGCTGTTGAAGGACGTAAAGCCCGAAGGCTTCACATTTTACACCAATTTGGGTAGCCGCAAGGCCTTGCAATTACGGGATAATCCGAATGTCGCCCTGTGTTTCCACTGGAAATCCCTGAAGCGCCAGGTGCGTATTGAGGGCGTTGCCAATCTGGTTGACGAGCCGGAAGCCGACGCCTATTTCGCCTCGCGCGCGCGGCCCAGCCGCATCGGCGCCTGGGCGTCGAAACAGTCGCAACCGCTTGCCAGTCGCTTTGAACTTGAAAAACGTGTCGCCAAATATACCGCCAAATTTCACATTGGCGAGGTGCCCCGGCCCGAATTTTGGTCCGGATACAGGGTCGTGCCCGGGCTTATTGAATTCTGGACTGACAAGCCTTTTCGCCTTCATGAACGCGTGCTCTACCAGCGCGGTGATGATGGCTGGACGACCGAGAACCTTTTCCCTTAAAAGCAAGGCCATGAAGACACAAACCCCCAATACTGAACCTGCCGTAGCGCGGTTGATGAAAATGGCCACCTACGCCGCCGTCTCGGTGGCGCTGTTTCTGGTCGTTTTCAAGTTCGGCGCGTGGATTGCGACGGAATCCCTGTCTCTGCTTTCGACCCTGATCGACTCCCTGCTCGATGTCGGCGCTTCGCTGATTAACTTGTACGCCGTGCATCACGCCTTGCAACCGGCCGATGAGGAGCATCGCTTCGGCCATGGCAAGGCCGAACCGTTGGCCGGGTTGGCGCAGGCGGCTTTTATCAGCGGCTCGGCTTTGTTCATCTTGTTTGAAGCCGGTGATCGTTTCCTGCATCCGCGTGAAATTGTCAGGACCGATATCGGCCTGGTGGTGATGGTTTTATCAATCGTCCTGACCATCGCCCTGGTCGCTTTCCAGCGGTATGTGGTTAAAAAAACCGGCTCCGTGGCGATCCAGGCGGATTCCATGCATTACAAAATGGATGTGCTGGTCAATATTGGCGTTATCGGTTCGCTCTTGATGGTGTCGCAATTCGGCTGGTTGATTGCCGACCCGTTGGTCGCGGTCGTCATTGCGCTGTATATTTTCCACGGAGCCTGGGATGTTGGCTCGCAATCCATGAAATTACTGATGGATAGCGAGTTACCTGATGAAGACCGCAAGCGGATCGTCGACATCGCCCTGGCCGAGCCCGGCGTGCTGGGCCTGCACGATTTGCGCACCCGCTCATCAGGCATGAATTTGTTTATCCAGTTCCATCTCGATATGGACGGCGGCATCACCCTGAATGCGGCCCATGCCATATCCGAGGCGGTCATGTACAGGGTCGAAAATGCCTTCCCCAACGCCGACGTCCTCATTCACGAGGATCCGCTCGGGGTCGAGGAAAGACGCCTCGATCTGGATTAGGAAAAACTTTCACTTAGAGTCAGAAGCAATCGTGCTTGCCAGTCCTGATCTAGCTAAACGCGGTGCCGGGGGTAGCCCCGAACTTTTTTAGAATCATCGCCAACGGGCAAAACTTGGTGAAGGCGGCCTGCAACAGGTTTGCGCCGACAAAGACGGTTAGCCACATCCAGTCCGGATGATGGAAGTGGCTCAGGGCAACGCTGGCAAGAATGACAATACCGGCAAAGGCCATAACAAGGCGGTCGATACTCATGATAGTCTCCATATGTTTCAAGGTGGTTCTAATGGTATAAATAATAACCTCTTGATAAATTAGCAAGTGCTAATATATTGAGGCCAATGACGACCTTCAGTTACTGGGTGAGAACGATGGGTATACATAGAATTCAAGGACTTGCAGCCATTCTGCTAGGGCTTTCCATAATGCCTGCATGGGCGCAATCCGAATTAGTTGTGAACATGAGCCGGGTTGAAGACCTGAAAGCCGTGTTTGCGACTGTCGAGACGGCCGATGTCGTCCAGGCCCGTGCCCGCATTGGCGGCACTGTGACCAGCCTTGGCGTCGATGAAGGGGCGGCGGTTAGCGAGGGGCAGACGATTGCCGTCGTCATTGACGCAAAACTGAGCCTGAGTATGAAAGCCCTGGATGCGCGCATCTTCTCGCTTGCGGCGCAGCGCAAGCTGGCTGAAACGACGCTGGTTCGGGCCCGTAAACTGAAGCAAAGCGGCACCATCGCGCAGAAGAATCTCGACGAAGCCCAAACGGCCCTGGATGTTATCGAGCGCGACTTGTTAACCTTGCGGGCGGAACGGGCCGTGGTTTCCGAACAACGTTTCGAGGGCGTCGTCAAGGCACCGTCTTCGGGCCGCGTGACCAAGGTTCATGTCACAAAAGGGACTGTCATCCTGCCTGGCGAGACGGTCGCGACGATTGCCGCCAAGGGCTATATCCTGCGCCTCAACCTACCCGAACGGCATGCCCGTTTCATCAAGGTTGGCGATAGAGTACTCGTTGGTGATGATCGTATCGGCCATGTTCAGCTTGTCTATCCGGAAATTCGTCAGGGCCGCGTTGTCGCCGATGTGGTTGTCCAGGGCCTGGGTGATTTCTTCGTCGGCGAACGCGTTCAGGTCCGCGTTGGCGCCGGTAAAAGGGATGTTATCCTGGTTCCCCAGGAGTACCTGTTTCAGCGCTTCGGACTGACCTTCGCGACATTGAAAGGCGGGGCCGAGATCGTTATTCAACCGGGCCGCAGCCAGACCAGGGATACGGAAATCCTTTCCGGCCTGAAGGTTGGCGACGTGCTTGTTCGCCCGGAAGTCAAATAAATCATGAAACTCGGAATTTCAGGCACCCTGACCAAAGCCTTTATCCGCTCACCGCTGACGCCGCTTATTTTGCTGGCATCCATCGCCGTGGGGATCGTGGCGTTAATGGCTCTGCCGCGCGAGGAAGAACCGCAAATCAGCGTGCCGATGGTCGATATCATGATTCAAGCCAACGGCTACAAGGCGACCGATGCCGTTGAGCTGGTCACCGAGCCACTGGAAGACATCATCAAGGGCATTGGCGAGGTCGAACATGTTTATTCCCTAAGCGAAGACGACCGGGTCGTCGTTACCGCCCGTTTTGATGTCGGCACCAACGAAGATGTTGCCATCGTCAGGGTACATGACGAAATTCGCGCCAACATGAACCGCCTGCCCATTGGTATTCCCGAACCGTTGATTGTCGGACGCGGCATCAACGATGTACCGGTCGTGACGCTGACATTGAAGCCCGCAAACGCCGTCGCCGAACGCTGGGACGATAGCGCCCTGTATGATGTCGCTGAAGAACTTCTGTTTGAACTGGTCAAGGTCAAGGATGTCGGGCTTACCTTCATCGTCGGCGGCAGGCCCGGTCAAATCAGGGTCGAACCCGATCCCGAACGGTTGTCGCTGTATGGCGTCACGCTTAATCAATTGGTCGAAAAGGTGAAGAACGCCAACCGCTCGTTCCTGCTTGGCAATACCCGCAATGACGGGCGCGCGCTTGCCGTTGTCGCCGGGCAATCTCTTGAAGGGGTTCCCGATATCGGCATGTTGCTGATTACGGCGCGGGATGGCCGCCCGGTCTATGTGCGTGATGTCGCCGATGTGGTGGTCGGGGCAAAGCCCAGCGAACACCGGGTCTGGCATCTGGAAAAGGATAAAAATGGGGACGTGCAACAGGTTCCCGCCGTGACCATTGCCCTTGCCAAGCGCTCTGGCGCCAACGCGGTTGTTGTCGCGGATGATATTCTGGCGCGCCTGGAAACAATCAGCAAACGCCTGATTCCCAAAGGGGTCGATGTCGCTGTGACCCGTAACTACGGGGCCACGGCGCAGGAAAAATCCGACGAACTGTTATTCCATCTGGGCCTGGCGACTTTATCAATCGTTCTGCTGATCGCCGTAACACTGGGCTGGCGCGAGGGCGCGGTTGTCATGGTGGTGGTGCCGACGACGATCCTGCTGACCCTGTTCGCCTCGTGGTTGATGGGCTACACCCTCAACCGGGTCAGCCTGTTCGCGTTGATTTTCTCCATTGGGATTATGGTCGACGACGCCATCGTGGTGATCGAAAACATCGTCCGTCACTGGTCGAAGGGCGGTGCGAAGAAGCCGTTGGAATCGACCATCGAAGCGGTCGCCGAAGTTGGTAACCCGACGATCATCGCAACCCTGACCATTGTCGCCGCCTTGCTGCCGATGATGTTTGTCTCAGGCCTGATGGGGCCTTACATGAGCCCGATTCCGGCCAACGCCTCCGCCGCGATGGTGTTTTCCTTCTTCGTCGCGATGATGATTACGCCGTGGCTGCTCTACAAAATAGCTTTTAAGGGAAAGCATGGCTTTGACGGACATGGTGGTCACGAAGCGAATGACGATCCGGGTTTTCTCGGTCGTCTTTACCTGAAACTGGCGACTCCGTTGCTGGTCGGCCGCAGGCGCTCAAAATGGTTTCTTGCCATCGTCGGGTTGGCCACGGTTGTGGTGATGGGGCTGTTTGTGAGCAAGGATGTCACCGTCAAGTTGCTGCCTTTTGATAACAAGTCGGAAATGCAGATTGTCGTCGACTTGCCCGAAGGCTCGTCGCTGGAAGATACCGAACGGGTGTTGAGCGAAGCGGCGCACCGCATTGCCAATATTCCCGAACTGACCACCATGCAGATCTATGCCGGCACCGCCATGCCGTTCAATTTCAACGGCCTGGTCCGGCATTACTATTTGCGCTCCCAACCGTGGATGGGTGATGTCCAGATCAATTTAAAGCCAAAAGGTGAGCGCGACCGGCAAAGCCATGCTGTGGCGCTTGAAATCCGCAAGCTGTTAAAGGGCATGGACGCGCCGCAAGGCACCGCGATCAAGGTCGTCGAAGTGCCGCCCGGCCCCCCGGTGTTGGCTACCTTGATGGCTGAAATTTATGGCCCGGACGAAGAAACCCGGCGTGCGGGAGCCCGAAAAGTGCGTCAGGCTTTCGAGGCGGTCGATTATGTCGTCGATGTGGATGATTCCCTGGGCCAGCCGCCGGAACGGTTGCGCATTGAAATCGATCAGCAAAATCTGGAATTTCACGGTGTCCAGGAACAAGCCTTGTATGACACCCTTGAGGCGCTTTTCGGCGGCGTAAGTATCGGTTATTCCCAGCGCGGTTCCGGTGTCAATCCCATCGAGATTGCTATCAAATTGCCCAAAAGCGCCTTGAGTATGAGCGAAAGGTTGCTTTCGACACCCATTCCCGCCCCCGGTGAGGCCGCCGACAGCGGTGCGGTTGTGGAACTGGGTGATGTCGTAAACTTAAAGTACGAACGTGCTTCCTATCCTTTATTTCGTCATAATGGTCGCTTTACAGAGGTCGTCACGGCGGAACTGGCCGGGCGTTTCGAAGCGCCGATCTATGGTATGTTTGCGGTCGAGAAAAAGCTCAAAGAAATGGATTGGGGCAGCGCTGGCGCGCCTGCCATTGCCTATCACGGCCAACCCTTGGACGAGACCGACCTGACCCTGCTTTGGGACGGCGAATGGGAAGTCACCTATGTCACCTTCCGCGACATGGGGCTGGCTTTCATCTTCGCCCTGATCGGCATCTATCTTCTGGTCGTCGGCCAGTTTGGCAGTTTCAAATTGCCGTTGGTGATCCTGACGCCGGTGCCGTTAACGTTGATCGGTATCATGATTGGTCACTGGATGTTCGGGGCTCCATTCAGCGCGACCTCGATGATTGGCTTTATCGCCCTGGCCGGGATTATCGTGCGCAATTCAATCCTGCTGGTTGACTTTATCAGGCATCGCCAGGGTAAGGGCGATCCCTTGCGCAAAGTTTTGCTGGAGGCAGGGGCGATTCGTTTCAAGCCGATCTTCCTGACCGCCGTTGCGGCAATGATCGGGGGTATCTTCATTCTTGCCGACCCCATTTTTCAGGGGCTGGCTATTTCGCTGGTCTTCGGCCTCGCCTCATCGACGGCGCTGACCTTGCTGGTTATTCCGGCAATTTATGTAGTGCTCCGGGATGATGAATGACTTGATCTAAGGCATGGCGGACTTTGAAATAAGTCATATAATAGCGTATAATACCTTCAGGGCTTCATCACCTCATCGACCAGAAATAAGGGAGAAGACCATGTTTATTAAAAATATTCTGGTTCCCGTCGACGGAACGGAAGTATCCGGTACCGCATTGGATGTCGCATTGCATCTGGGCCGGGAGTTAGGCTCTCATGTTGATGTTTTGCATGTCGCCACCGATCCCAAGGACGCCGTGCCCTTGCTGGGTGAGGGGATGTCAGCGGCGATTATTGAAGAAATGATTTTGCTTGCCGAACGTGATGCGATGGAGCGGACGGCCCGCGCCGCGGCCATGTTCGAAGACGCCCGCAGTCGTTACGGACTTACCCTCAAGGATGGCCCGCCTTCCTTGGAGGGGGGCTCAACAGTTCTTGTCCAAGCTGTCGGACGTGAAGACGTGCTAACCGCCCAGAAAGGTCGTCTTAGCGATCTGGTCGTCGTCGCACGGCCATGCGAACAATCGGATGCCTCTCTGGCCATGACCATCAATGCGGCGATATTTGAAACAGGGCGACCGGTGCTGATTGCGCCACCGCGTATTCCTGAAATCATTGCCTCGAACATAGCCATTTCATGGAATGGCAGCGCCGAGGCTTCGCGTGCCGTTGCCGCTGCGCTGCCGCTGATTGTTCGCGCCAAAAGCGTCGTCATCATGACCGCAGAAAACGACAAGACCCCACCCGCAGTGGCGGGTGAACTGGCAAGTTATCTCGCCTGGCACGGGGTCACTGCGCAATCTCGCAGTCTTCCCGGCGGCTCGCAGGTTGGCGAAGTGTTATTGGAAGATTGCAAGGTCTTCGGTGCCGACTTGTTGGTAATGGGGGCCTACACCCATTCGAGAATGCGCCAGTTGATTCTGGGCGGCGTTACCAAACACGTCCTTGCAAGCGCCGAATTGCCGGTGCTGATGGCGCATTAAGACGGCTATGAGAACAGGTTCCAATCAGTTCGAACATGCACTAACCTTGCGCCATGAGTGACGATTCACCCGAAGATCGCAAGACGGTCATCATTACCGGAGCCAGCCGCGGTATTGGACACGCGACGGCGACCCTGTTTCTGGAGCGCGGCTGGAACATCATCACCTGTTCACGCGGCGATAGCCCCCCGGAATGCGGACGGGACCCCAACTGGACCCAGCATATCCCGACTGACCTTGCGGACGCCGATAGCCTGGCGAATTTTGTCGTCAAGGCCAACGAGGCGTTGCAGGGAAAACCCTTGCACGCCTTGGTCAACAACGCCGGTATTTCACCCAAAGCCCCGTTCAAGGAACGACTGGGCTGCCTGAACGGGGATATTAATGCCTGGCGTGACGTTTTCGAGCTGAATTTTTTCGCCGGATTAAAGTTGGCCCGTGGCTTTGCCGGTCCGTTGCATAAGGGGAAGGGGGCGATTGTCAATGTAACCTCTATCGCCGGTCATAAAATTCATCCCTTCGCCGGTTCCGCCTATTCGATTTCCAAGGCCGCCTTGTCGGCCTTGACCCGCGAATTATCCAACGAATTTGCGGCCCTTGATGTGCGGGTCAATGCGGTCGCGCCGGGGGAAATCGAAACCGAGATGATCCAAGCGGAATACGAAGCCTTGATCCCGCGTATCCCACTGGACCGCATGGGCACGACTCGCGAGGTGGCAACGACCATTTATTACCTTTGTTCCGATGATTCCAACTATGTCACCGGCAGTGAAATCTGGGTCACGGGCGGGCAACACCTGTTTTAGGCCCGAATCCCTGAGTTTCCCATATTTGGTGCTCTTCATCCATTTACCGACCATATCTGGTTAGTGTATCATGTCTCCTGCAAGGTTTAAGAGGCAGGGGACTTGTTATGGTTAAAAAGGTCACAAAACAGAGCGCCGAAAATGCGCCAGCGCCTGATATTGATCTTGAAAAGGGATTAGCCGCAGCGCGTGGACAAAAAGGAGCCGCCGTAAGCGCAGATTCAAGTGAGCCGGAAATTCTGGGGGATGCCTGGCACGCGCCGTTTTACATACGCTACCGATTGGCCAGCATTGCCGGGGTGGCCCTGAGCGCCCTGTGGTTGTGGTTCAGCCTGAATTTCATCAACGAGCAAATTCCATTTTCAGATCTGGGCGCTTTATTGCCCCACGAAGTCGGCGGCATGGCGGCTGGCACTCTGACGCCCTTGGCTTTGCTGTGGATGGTGATCGCTTTTTTTGAAAAAAACCGTCAGTTTGGTCATCAGGCGCAGCAACTGAGCAGACAAATGCGTCAGCTTGCCTATCCGTCGGACGGTTCGCAAAAACGGATGCACGAAATCACAGATTCTTTGCGCCGTCAGGCTCGTGACTTGAGCAAGGCTTCCGATGAAGCGGCCTCAAAGGCCGATAAGGCGAGTAAAAACATCCAACGTCACACACTTGAACTTTCCAGGGTATCAGAAGATGCGGATTTGCGCGCCCAGGCGATTGCCGAGTCTTTACGGCGACAATCCGAAGATTTGCGCACGGTCACGTCCAAGGCGGCTCTGCGGGCCGAAAAGGCTGGCGATACTTTGTATAAGAATTCCCACGAAATGGTGGCGACGTCCGAACGTGCCTCAACCCGTGCCGAAGATACCAGCGAGCTGTTGCGACGCCGTAACGAGGAATTGATACAGACTTCCATTGATGTCGCCGAACTGGCGGGCACGGCTGCCAACACCTTCCGCGAACGGGTCGAAGATATGCGGGGGCTTTCCGAAGATACCGTCAGTATGGCCGGTGAGGTCGGGGAAAACCTGGAACGTCATTTAAGCGAACTGTTGCACGCATCCGAGGAAACCGCGAACAAGGTCCAGACTGGCGCAGACGCCCTGCATATCCATGCCCAGGATTTGAGCCAGCGTTCGGATCGTATTACCGCGCAAACAAGCTTGATTGGCGATCAATTGAAGCACCAGAGTGATGATCTGGCCGATACCGGGCGACTGGTTGCGGCCCAGTCGTCAGAAATCGAAGCCAAGATATCTTCGCAGACCCGTCTGCTCAACGAAACATCGGACAAGGTGTCCGCCGAAGTACGCTCCATCGGCGAGGTGCTGGCCGCACAGGCGCGTGAGCTGATCACCACATCGGATCTTGTCGCGGTCAACGTCAAGAGCAGTGGCGAGGGGTTCCGCGTGCAGGCCGAAGAGATGACGGAAATTGCCGAACGTACGACGAAAAAAACATCGACCATCGGTGAAATTCTGCGTCAAACATCCCATGACCTCTCGCTTGTATCGGAAAAAGTTATGGAACAGGTTGAGCGGGTCGGCGATGGCTTGCGATTACGTTCCCTCGAGATGTCCGATGCCTCTGATGATGCCGTCAGCAAGGTTAACGAGGCCGGTGAAGCCATTCGCGAACGGGCAAACGACCTGTCGAAAATGTCCAACCACACGGTCTTGCGCATTAACAACGCCACCGACAGCGTTCGCCAGAATACGGTTGTCTTGGCCGAAGCGTCAGAGAAATCAAACAAAAATCTGGTTGAGATTAACCAGTTATTGAAGCAGAGCGCGACAGGCGTAGAGGCTGCCAGCGCCAGCGGAACGGCGGCAATGGCTGGCACGACGCGGGCCCTACTTGATGGCCTTACGCAAGTGAATGCGGTAACGCAGAAAACCGGCGAGGTTACGGCTTCCTTGACACAGCGGGTCGATGAAATCAGGGGATCATCGGAAGAAGCCGGCACAAGACTAAAAGAACTTGGCATTATCATTGCCGACCAAACCCGGAAAATCCTCGAAGAGGCTTCCCATACTGCCAACACCATGGTCGAAACCAGCAATGTAGCCAATAATGTCATGACCGATACCGCCGATCTTGCGGCATCGAAACTTGCCGAAACGACACAATTGGCGAAAACCGGCATGGACGACACCACCGAAGTGGCGGCGCGCCGCATGAATGAGACTTCCGATCTTGCCGCATCGAAGCTTGCCGAAACATCACAATTGGCGAAAACCGGCATGGACGACACCACCGAAGTGGCGGCGCACCGCATGAATGAGACCGCCGATCTTGCTGCATCGAAGCTTGCCGAAACGTCACAATTGGCGAAAACCGGTATGGACAATACCACTGAAGAGGCGGCGCGTCGCATGAATGAGACCGCCGATCTTGCAGTATCGAAGCTTGCCGAAACATCACAATTGGCGAAAACCGGCATGGACGATACCTCCGAAGAGGCGACTCGACACATGAACGAAACGGCGCTTACGGCGACAAGTAAAATCATTGCCGTATCCGATGTTGCCGAGCAACAAGTCGGGGGGGCCTCGAACCGACTGGATATTGAAAGCGAGAAGCTGGGTCAGGTGTCAGGCCGGGCGATGACACTTCTCGATCAGGCTGGCGCTTCTATACAAGAACGCTCAGACGATTTAGGGCAATTATCAGACCGCTCGACGATCAAGTTAAGGGGCGTTGGCGAGGAAATTCGCCGCGGTTTGATGAATATGACCGAAGCCTCTAATCAGGCTGCTGCGCGCATGCTGGCGGCGGGCGAGTCCCTGCAAAAGCAATCCGATGGGCTGGGCAGCGTTTCGGGTTCTGCGGTTGAAGATATCGTTCATGTCGGCTCGGCGCTTCAGGATAGATCCCACGAGATTGCGCTGGCCTCGGAAAAAGCGGCGAAGTTGATTGCCCTGGTATCGGGGGCCATGAACCGACAAGTTGATGATCTGACGAAAGCCAGCGACCAGGCTTCCGAACGCATACGCAGCTCTGGTGGGGAATTCGCCGAACGGACCATTGAGCTTGGCAAGATTGGAGAGGAAACGGCTTTGCGCCTGTCCGATGCCGGTGTCTCTCTTGGTCATCAGATCGAAGAGCTCGATGGTATCAAAACCAAGGCTGTGGAGATGCTGGGTCAGGTCAGCCAAACACTTAAAGGAAGCGAAACCGATGTCGGTGCGGCATCTATAACTGCATCTGATAACTTGAAGAAAGCAGGTGATGTTCTGCGTGAACAGGTAACCGGCGCGACCGAAGCCACCGAGCGCGCCTCGGGCAGGCTGGAAGGCATAGCCCAATCCCTTAGGCTGCACGGTGGTGATCTGGATGCGTCCCTGACAAACGCGGGTAGGCGCCTGGGTGAGGTCGGCCAGTTGTTACAAAACCGCAGCCAGGACTTGAACAAGGCGTACGAAGAAGCCAGCGGCCATCTTAAATCCTTCGGTGATGAGCTTCACCAACAAGCTTCGGGTTTGTCCGGGGCATCAGGCAATGCGCTGGCCAAAATGAGCGAGGTGGGCGATGGGTTGCATGAGCGCGCCCACGAAGTGACGATCAGTGTTGATCGCGCGGCGACGCTAATGAACTTGGTGACAAATTCCTTGAGTCGACATTCCGACAATTTGACGGCCAGTTCTGAAAAAGTGAAGACTGAAATTGGCAGTGTCGGTGAAATGTTTGATGAAAAAGCCGGTGTGATCGATGAAACCGGTTCCCGGGTCAGCCTGCAAATTAATGAAGTTGGGGAAGCTTTGGAAAATACGGCGCAGCGCATGTCCGATAGTGCCTCGCACGCGGTCGAAAATATCGACGCCGCAGCTAAAACTTTCGGTGAACATTCTGGCGCACTGGCGAGTGCATCTGACGATGTCACAACAAGACTTTCCCGAATCGGAATGTCGATGGCTCAACGTACCGACGAGATGACCCGGGCGACAAATGCCGGGGTTGCCAAGCTGGAAAAAATTGGCGAACTGATGCGTCGTCATTCCAAGGAAGCGGCCAGCCGTACCGAGCAAATGTCATCAACCATGGACGGCGCCTATGATTCCTTGCGCAGCCAGTTACAGGAACTCTCGGGCGCTTATGAGAAAGCGGAAACTGGAATGTCATCGCTCACCGGTTCCATGGGCATAAGGGCAAATGAGATCGATACGGTTACCGCCAAGGCCCTTGGGCAAATCAATCATTGGGACAAGCTGGTTCGGGAAAGCTCAAAAATTCTGGGTGATACCGTTGATCATGTCAGCGAGCAGGCAGAATTTGTGACCGAAGCCCTGAACCAACAGACCGAAGAGATGAAACAGACCGTCGGTGACGCCGCTGAACTGGTTGTGGCTTTGAAGGCCCATGCCAAGGAAGCCGGTCTGGATGACTTCCTGCGTCGCGCGACCTTTATTTCAGAACGCCTGCAATCCCTTGCCGTCGATATGAGCCGCTTAATGGAAACATCAATCAGCGAGGACGACTGGAAGCGCTTCAACAAGGGCGAGAAGGGCCTGTTTGTGCGCAAAATGCTGGGCTTCCGCGAAAAGACCCGCCTGGCATCGATCAAACAGCGCTATCAGAACGATCAGGAATTCCGCAATTACGTGTCGCGCTATCTGGACGAATTTAAAAACTTCCTTACGGAAGCCCGTAAGCGTGATCAGCAAGGTGTGCTGTCGACGATCTTCCTGTCATCGGATATGGGCAAGCTCTACATGGTGCTGACACAGGCGCTGGGCCGTGACTTGCTGGGCGACTAGACGACCCGCATAGCTTTCTTGGCAACTTTTTCATTAAACTGGTCAAGCAGGATAATGGCGCGCTGATGGTGCCCACGCCCGATCCGGTCCAATCCGTCATGGGCTTCAACTGCGAATGTCAAAATACGCTTTTCTATGGTGTCGAGTCTTACCTCGACGCTCACTGTCATACCGGGCGGAGTAGGGGCTTCATGGGACACGTTGATATGGACGCCAAGGGAACCTTCACCATCGTCCAGATGCGGAGCCATCAGTTCGATACAGGCCCATTCCATCAGGCCAACCATGAAACCGGTCGCAAAAACTTCGGGGAAATCCTGAAACCGTTCCGATTCAGGGTATAGATTTCGAACGATCTTGCTTTCAGGAACAATAAATCGATGTTGGTATTCAAGGCCTGAAACAAGCGTGTCTTTCATGGTTTTCCCTTTGCAAAATTGTCAATAAAACGGTCAGCCCGGTTAGAGAGTGATGATCCGGTTAAGATATTATTCCAGACGTCCGGTAAACTTGTAGCCATGCCCCGGCACGGTGACAATGTAGTTGTGATCGTCTGGGCCTTTGCCAATTTTTTTGCGCAGTCGACTAACGAACACGTCGATCATCCGATCGGATGGTGCCTCGTCGTTTCGAGCCACGGCGTCCAACAGGAAATCCCGTGACAGCACACGGTTCGGTGTTTTGATCAGGGCGGCGAGAAGGTTGAATTCCCCGCTTGTTAATTGCACGTCCGTATTGTCGGGTGCGTTCAACGCGCGTGACGAAAAGTCCATCCGCCAGCCGTCAAAACGGATGACTTGGCTTTCCTCATCGATATTGTCGCCGGTGCGTTTAAGGACGTTGCGCACCCTTAGAACAAGTTCGCGCGGATCGAACGGTTTGTTCATGAAATCATCGGCGCCAATATCAAGGCCAACCAGGCGATCATCCATGCCCTTGCGGGCCGTCATGATAATGATCGGAATGCTTGAGCGCGCCTTGATCTGACGCGCCAGGGTCAAGCCGTCTTCGTCGGGCAGCGTGAGATCGAGCAAGATTAGATCGACCGAACGTTTAGCCAAAACCGCAAACATGTCCTTGCCGGTGAGGACGGCAGTGATGTCATAACCTTCTTGTTCAAGGTACGCGGCAAGTAAGGATTGCATCATTTCATCGTCTTCGACGACCAGTAAATGCAGCTTGCGCCCGATATTACGAGTTGAAACCACTGTTTCCGACCCCATCTGTATATCAGCAACATCGTAGCAACATCGTGGTCACATGGACACAACAACATGATGTCATCTTCTTCCTTAAGCAATTTTAGCAAGAGGAACACTGACGATGGAACAAGTAATGGAATTGGAAATATCTGAACGCGTAATGTCTATGCCTGCAAAAATTCTGATCGTCGACGATGAACCCGATATTGTCGAGGAGGTCGTCGAGCAGCTTGAAGACGAGGGCCTGGAATGTGTTTCCGCTTATAGCGCCGTACAGGCTCTCGATTTGATCAAGGCAGATACCGGCATCGGTATCGTCGTCACAGATATCCGCATGCCGGGCATGGACGGGCTGGAAATGGCTCGTACCCTGACCAGCATGTATGGCGAAACGCGCGACCTTTTTATCATTGTGGTAACAGGCCACGCAGGCATGAAGGAAGCTATCGAGGCGCTGCAACTGGGCGCCGAAGATTTCCTGACCAAACCGATTTCGCCCGACCACCTTCTGCATTCCGTGCGCCGGGCCGGGAAAATGATTCACCTACGCGCTAACGAGCGTTTCTATCAGGTTCATCTGGAAAACGAAGTCAGAGAGAAAACGGCGGAGGTAAGGAAACTGGCCGACGACCTGGCCGAACAAAACAAGGAATTGACAATCGTCAACCGGCTCAAGGAAGAATTCCTGCAAATGATGAGTCACGAATTGAACACGCCGCTCAACGCGATCATTGGTTTTTCACAGTTGCTGATTGAATCCAGTAGAAAAAGGAAAGATGAAAAGGAAGAATCGTGTGCCGAACACATTTATTCGGCGGGTATGAGGTTGACGAAATCCGTTGATTCTATTCTTACCTTGTCTTCCTTATCGGCTGGCAACCTGCCCCTTGATTATTCTCGCTTCACGGCGAAGAATTTCGTCGACTCCATCGTCGCCGATTACACCGCGCTTCTGGATACGTGGAATGTCACGCTTGATTGTAAACTTCCCGAACGCCCCTTCGATATGAATGCTGATTATTTGCTGCTCCACAAAGCCGTCGGAAACCTGGTCGAAAACGCGGCGAAGTACGGCAAGCAGAGCGGCCTGGTTTCTTTGCGTATCAACCCGCAAGATGACCACGTCTGCTTTACCATTTCCGATGATGGTCCCGGCATGACGGACGAACAAATATCCGCCGCCCTTGAGCCTATGCGCCAGGGCGATGGATCTGTGGGTCGGAAGTTCGAAGGTATAGGCCTTGGTCTGCCGCTTGCTGGCGGCATCGCCGAATTACATGGCGGTAAATTGACTATTGGCAGCGAACCCGGCAAAGGCACTACGGTCACTGTCGTTGTTCCGGCGAGTAAGAAGGCGTCCTGAAATGATAAATATATTCGCCGCAGCGCGGCGCACATTCACGGCTACCGGCTCACTGGCGTATGGGGTTAGACAGCAATGAATACTTTGCAAAATATCTTCAGGCGTCCAACATTGATGATTCCGATTTTGATTTGTCTTATTGGTACGGCAACTGCTGGAATTTCTATCGCAACCCTGTTCAAAGTGTCGATGGATGAAGAGAAATCACGTCTGACGCAAATGGTTCGCAGTCAGGCCCGTCTGATTGAAGCCATTGCAAGGTTTGACGTCCTGCATATTGCGCAGGATCATTCAGGTGACGCCTTTGGGGCGACGATGGAACAAATCGTCAAAGCTCATAAATCCCTCGATGGATTTGGCGAAACAGGTGAATTCGTCATCGGTCGATTGATCGAAGGACAGGTTGCCATTTTGCAAAAACCAAAACACCCCGGAGATGTCAATTTCCAGATACCGGAATTTATCCCAATTCCGATGCAAAAGGCGCTGAGGGGCGAGAGCGGCGAAATTACTGCTACCGATTATAAAGGCCATCAGGTTCTTGCTTCATACGAACCGGTTTCCGTTTTGAATATTGGTTTGGTTGCCAAGATCGACACCGCAGAAATACACCGTCCATTTATTATATCGGGTGTCATCGCGGCGGCGCTCTCGGCATTCATGCTGGTCATTGGAATTTTCGCGGCCCGTTTTTTTGCCGCCCCCTTCGAAGAAAAAGAAGCGGCCTTGAAAAAATTATCTAAAAGCCAGTTGGAACTTGCCAAGGCGCAGGAATTGGCTGGATTAGGCAGTTGGACCAGGAACATCGCCGACAATTTGGAAGAATGGTCTGATGAGCAATTCAGAATTTTCGGATATGAACCAGGTGAAGTAGAACCGACCCTGGACCTGTTCGTAAATGCCTTGCATCCGCAAGACCGTCAAAAAGTAACTGCTGAGGTGGAGAACACCCTTAAAAATAACAAATCCTACGATACGGAATTCAGGATTATTGATACCAAAGGGAATGTTCGTCAAATACGCGCCCTTGGCGAAGTAACACGTGACGGCAATGGCGAACCCGTTTCCATGATCGGGACCGTCATGGATATCACCGAGGCCAAAAATATGCAGGATCAATTAATCCAGTCATCGAAGATGGCGACACTTGGAGAAATGGCGACCGGGGTTGCACACGAGTTGACTCAGCCCCTCAATGTCATCCGTATGGCCGTTAGCAACATCCAGCGCAAATCAAAAAACAATAAGGCCGAACCGAAATACTTGTCAGGTAAGTTGGAAAAGATCGACGATCAAATCGAGCGGGCCAGCGCGATCATTGATCATATGCGTATTTTTGGCCGTAAGTCGGATGCCAGCCCGGTACTGCTGGACCCGAAGAAAGTTGTTCAAAGTACCTTGGGGTTAATCGGCGAACAGTTGCGCTTGGCCAATATCGAGGTCGTCAGGGAAGCACTGGATCATTGTCACCCAATTCTTGGCCATCAGGTGCAGATCGAACAGGTTCTGCTCAACCTGATCGGCAATGCGCGCGACAGCCTGCAAAGTAAGAAGGATGGCGATAAGCGCATCTCAATCACCGTCGGTGAAAATGATGCATCAGTCTTTATCGCCATAGAAGATACGGGTAGCGGCATCGCAGAGGATGATCTGTCGCGTGTGTTCGAGCCCTTTTTCACATCCAAGGAAATCGGCAAGGGTACCGGCCTGGGGCTTTCCATCAGCTACGGCATCATCAATGACATGGGCGGCACGATTACCGCCGCCAATACCGATGACGGGGCACGTTTTGTCGTCACCCTGCCGCAATGCAAGGAAGAGATTAGCCGGACTTCTTGACGAATTCAGTCAGGATAACAATCTGCTGGCCGTTGATGCGGCCTTCGATCTGGGCGGGGTTGTCGTGTACCAGTAATATGCCGCACACCGCCGAAATGATGGGAATGTTTGTGCGCGCGTTGATCTGACGTGTCAGGGTGCCGTTTTCACCCGATATTTCGAGTAGAAACCAATGTTTCCGATCCCATATGTATATCAGCAACATCGTAGCAACATCGTGGTCACATGGACACAACAACATGATGTCATCTTCTTCCTTAAGCAATTTTAGCAAGAGGAACACTGACGATGGAACAAGTAATGGAATTAGAAATATCTGAACGCGTTATGTCTATGCCTGCAAAAATTCTGATCGTCGACGATGAACCCGATATTGTCGAGGAGGTCGTCGAGCAGCTTGAAGACGAGGGCCTGGAATGTGTTTCCGCTTATAGCGCCGTACAGGCTCTCGATTTGATCAAGGCAGATACCGGCATCGGTATCGTCGTCACAGATATCCGCATGCCGGGCATGGACGGGCTGGAAATGGCTCGTACCCTGACCAGCATGTATGGCGAAACGCGCGACCTTTTTATCATTGTGGTAACAGGCCACGCAGGCATGAAGGAAGCTATCGAGGCGCTGCAACTGGGCGCCGAAGATTTCCTGACCAAACCGATTTCGCCCGACCACCTTCTGCATTCCGTGCGCCGGGCCGGGAAAATGATTCACCTACGCGCTAACGAGCGTTTCTATCAGGTTCATCTGGAAAACGAAGTCAGAGAGAAAACGGCGGAGGTAAGGAAACTGGCCGACGACCTGGCCGAACAAAACAAGGAATTGACAATCGTCAACCGGCTCAAGGAAGAATTCCTGCAAATGATGAGTCACGAATTGAACACGCCGCTCAACGCGATCATTGGTTTTTCACAGTTGCTGATTGAATCCAGTAGAAAAAGGAAAGATGAAAAGGAAGAATCGTGTGCCGAACACATTTATTCGGCGGGTATGAGGTTGACGAAATCCGTTGATTCTATTCTTACCTTGTCTTCCTTATCGGCTGGCAACCTGCCCCTTGATTATTCTCGCTTCACGGCGAAGAATTTCATCGACTCCATCACCGCCGATTACACTGCGCTTCTGGATACGTGGAATGTCACGCTTGATTGTAAACTTCCCGAACGCCCCTTCGATATGAATGCTGATTATTTGCTGCTCCACAAAGCCGTCGGAAACCTGGTCGAAAACGCGGCGAAGTATGGCAAGCAGGGCGGCCTGGTTTCTTTGCGCATCAACCCGCAAGATGACCACGTTTATTTTAACATTTCCGATGATGGCCCCGGTATGACGGACGAGCAAATATCCGCCGCCCTTGAGCCTATGCGCCAGGGCGATGGATCTGTGGGTCGGAAGTTCGAAGGTATAGGCCTTGGTCTACCACTTGCTGGCGGCATCGCCGAACTGCACGGCGGCAAATTGACTATTGGCAGCGAACCCGGCAAAGGCACGACGGTCACTGTCGTCGTGCCTGTCGGTAGAAGGGTGGAAAAATGAGGGACCTATTTGTTACTTGCCTTGTTTGTTCCTTGTGGCTGGTTGGGTTAGCGCCGTCTTTTGCCGAGGATACTGCCGCCCCGACCAGTGCGGATGTGTATTCCCGGCCTTCGGAGACATTGAAAATTACCGCTGCCATTCCCCGAAACTGGCCGCCCCACTTTACAACCGACAGTTCCGGAAATCCTGACGGTTTTGCCATAGAGTCAATGAAGGAAATCGCCAGGCTCGCGAATGTCGATGTCCGGTACATTTCTTACAACTTATTCATTAAAGCAGTGGACGCCCTGAGGGAAAAAAAAGTCGATATAATACCGAATGTCGGCATTGTAGATTTCAGGAAGAAATATGCGTTATTTAGCCCGCCGTTAGAAACATTTCTGGTTTCAGCATTCGTTCGTTCGGGCAGGTTGACGACACAACAGTTGGGCGAAAATTGGCTTGACCTTCTAAAGAACCATACCACGGGCGTTGTTATCAATAATGTTGGACAGCGTGTGCTTGCTAAAAATCCCGAAGTCCCAACTGTCATCTATAAAAATGTTCATGAGGCAATCATCGATTTGATCGCCGGACGCCTCGATGCTCTGGTTTACCCGCAAGCGGTGGTTAACCGCATCATCAGATCGATTGGCCTATCGGAAAAAATTCAGGTTGCCGGTACACCAATTCGGGAAATTAAACGCGGCATTGCAACCCGCAACGACAAACCAGAACTGCACAAGCGTCTTTCTTTAGCCGTCGACCAGTTTGTTAAATCACCGAAATATGAAGAAATTTACATCCGTTGGTTTGGCACCAAAAAAGCATTCTGGACGACAAGGCACTTGATTATATATATCGGCATACCTGTCGTGATTATTTTTGTGCTTCTGGTCATATGGCGATATTATTCCGTTACCAAGCTTAACAAACGTCTTTTTGAAAGCCGAGAATCCCTTTCCAGACTCAATGTTGAACTCGAAAACCGTGTGGTTGAACGGACGCATGATATCGCCAGGGAAAAACTACGGGCAGAGAATTTTCTCAACATCGCCGGGACAATGATCGTCGCCCTGGACAGTGACGGAAAAGTCTCCTTGGTCAACCGAAAGGGTTGCGAGGTTTTGGGTTATGAAGTCGATGAGATTATCGGAAAAAACTGGATCGAAACGTTCATTCCCCAATGTGACCGTGCGTCTACTCGAAAGGTGTTCCTTAGTTTCAAGGACGGCGAACACGAACCGGAGGATTATTATCAAAATCATATTCTTATAAAAGAAGGCGGCGAACGCCTGATATCATGGAACAGCACATGCGTCCTGGACGAAGATGGAAACTTTGCGGGTTACCTCAGTGCCGGGGAGGATATTACCGACCGCCAAGCGGCCGAGCAGTCTTTAATAGAAGCCCATCAGATCAACGAAACTATTTTCTCCGGCTCACCCGTAGGTATCGCCATGTACGATGATACCGGCCAGTGCGTCTCGTCCAATGATGCGGTCGGCAATATTATCGGCGCAACCCACGAACAGGTATTGGCGCAAAACTATCACAAGGTCGAATCGTGGAAGGAATGCGGACTTCTGGACAAGGCGCGCAAATGCTTGTCGACAGGTGAAAGAGTCAGGCACGAAATTCTGGTCAAATCTTCATTTGGCAAAAAAATTTCTCTTGATTGCCATCTTGTGCCGATCAAAACAAACGGCGAACAGCACCTTCTGCTTATGCTCAACGACATCACCGAACACAAGCTCATGCAGGCGCAATTGATCCAGTCATCGAAGATGGCGACACTTGGAGAAATGGCGACCGGGGTTGCGCACGAGTTGAATCAGCCCCTCAATGTCATCCGTATGGCCGTTAGCAACATCCAGCGTAAATCAAAAAACAATAAGGCCGAACCGAAATACTTGTCAGGTAAGTTGGAAAAGATCGACAGTCAAATCGAGCGAGCCAGTGCGATCATCGATCATATGCGTATTTTTGGCCGTAAGTCGGATGCCACTCCAGAACAGTTGGACCCAAAGAAAGTTGTTCAAAGTACCTTGGGGTTAATCGGCGAGCAATTGCGGCTGGCCAATATCAACGTTATCAGCGAAGGGCCGGTCGATTGTCACTGTATTCTTGGCCATCAGGTGCAGATCGAACAGGTTTTGCTCAACCTGATCGGCAATGCGCGTGATAGTCTGCAAAGTAAGGAAGATGGCGATAAGCGCATCTCAATCACCGTCGGCGAAAATGATGCATCAGTCTTTATCGCCGTAGAAGATACCGGTGGCGGCATCGCAAAGGATGATCTGTCGCGTGTGTTCGAGCCCTTTTTCACATCCAAGGAAGTCGGCAAGGGTACCGGCCTGGGGCTTTCCATCAGCTACGGCATCATCAACGACATGGGCGGCACGATTACCGCCGCCAATACCGATGACGGGGCGCGTTTTGTCGTCACCCTGCCGCAATGCAAGGAAGAAATTAGCCAGATTTCTTGACGAATTCTGTCAGGATGACAATCTGCTGGCCGTTGATGCGGCCTTCGATTTGCTTGGGGTTGTCGTGTACCAGTGATATGCCGCGCACGGCTGTGCCGCGTTTGGCGGTGAAACCGGCGCCTTTGACATTCAAGTCCTTGATTAGAGTTACCGCGTCGCCGTTCTCTAAGATGGCGCCGTTGCTGTCCAGGTGTTTGACCGTGCCATTATCTGCGCCATCTCCCCCGTCCGCTTGCGCCCAGGCCAGGGTTTCATCATCCAGGTAAAGCATATCCAGATGGTCCTGCGCCCAGGTCTCAACGCTTAAACAGTTGAGCATTCGCCACGCCATCACCTGTACCGTCGGGATCTGGCTCCACATGCTCTCGCCCAGGCACCGCCAGTGGTGGGCATCGATTTTATCCGGGTTTTCAATTTGCTCGCGGCAGGTCTGGCAGACCAGAACACAACCATCGGCACCGTCAATTGGTCCGGGGGGAACTTCGTACACCGATAAATTATCGGCGGCCGAACACAGTTCGCATTTGTTTTCGCTGCGGGTGTGCAGGGTATCTTCGATACTCATTTTTCATTTCTCACTAGTTCAAGAACAAGGTCGCTCATGGCTGGTTCAAAGCCGAGCGCACGGCAGTACCAGATTTTCCGCCCCTGCGCTATAAGGGGGCCGATAAAGGGCGTCTCATCGGAAAGGGTTTGCAAGGCCGGATCATCGGCATTAAGGCCGAGCATGACCGGAACGTCCTCGGCCCCGTGCAAGCCACCACCAATTAGGAACGGCAGCACGATCAGGTTTTCCGCCGGTGTTAACGCAGGCCAACTGGAAATAAGCGGTTCTTCCTCGATAAAGGCGGCGTGGGCTTGCACCCCACCGATCAGCTTTTCAATACGCCCGGTCAGGTCTCTGCTCTGGCGGGCGTTTTCAGGGTTACCCACATTGCCGTGTGCGGCGATCAAAATCGATACGGAATCCCGTTCAAGGTTTTGCCCCACAATGATGGATTGCGCTCGCTGTGCCATCACCTCGGCAATGGCCGGGTGGCAGCCGAGCGGTTCACAAAGACGCACGTTGATGTTCTTGTTCAAGGCGGTCAGGGCGTCGGGTATCAAGCTGTCCGTAATGTATCCGTGCCCGCTTAACATCGGCACGACGATCAGTTCTGGGGTTTTAATGTCCGCTAAAACATCAGCCAGCAAAAGCTCCCCTTTAAGAAAGCCACAGCGCACATCGGCGAATATATCCAGCGCCCTAAGACGCCCGGCAAGCACCGTTACCGGATTATCCTCGCTGGGCCGGGATGATCCGTGGGCGGCCAGTAGGAGTGTTTTAGTCGTGTGCTTCAAGATCGCAGTCCAGGGCCGGAATATGCCAACTTAGTTCTTTTGCCAGTTGCACGACGCGACCGATGATCAGCAGGCTCGGGGCTTTCAGGGCGGCCTTCTCAACACACATCGGCAGTTCATTCAGGGTCGTCAGGATGGTTCGTTGTTCGGCGGTGGTGCCGCGTTCAATGGCGCCCGCCGGGGTGTCGCCGGGCAGACCGGCATTAATTAATTCATCCCTGATCTTGGCGACATTGATCAACCCCATGTAGATAACAAGCGTGGTATCGGGATCAGCCAGGCTTTGCCAGTTAAGATCAAGGTGCTTGCCTTCGCGGCAATGGCCGGTGACAAAACGAACGCCCGTGGCGAGTCCCCGGTGGGTTAATGGAATGCCGGCGTAAGAGCCGCAACCGGCAGACGCGGTGATGCCAGGCACGATCTCGAAGGGGATCTTGTGCTTGGCCAGATGCAGGGCTTCTTCACTGCCACGCCCGAAAATGAAAGGATCCCCACCTTTAAGGCGCACCGTCTTGAGGCCTTTCTTAGCCTGGGTCACCAGTAGGTCGTTGATTTCCTCCTGGGGCATAAAGTGGTCGCGTGCGGCTTTCCCGGCGAAGATGCGGGTCGTGCCTGCTGGCACCATCTCAAGAATTGCATCGGAAACAAGGCGATCATAGACGACGACGTCGGCTTCTTTCATAAGCCGGGCGGCCTTGATTGTTACCAATTCCGGGTCGCCCGGTCCTGCGCCGACGATGTAAACAGTGGAAAGTGCGTCCATTAAGATTGTTTCCTAGAATGATGACATGACCTGACAAAATTGATAAAGCGCCCGGCCCAGCGATTTTCTTCAACATCGCGAAGGTGAGCGTAATTTGCCAACAGATTGCGGTAGATCAGGCCATCGTGTTTACCATCGAAGCCATGACCGCGCAGTACCTCGTAAGCGAAGACGGGCTCCTCATCAAGGTTTTCAATAGACGAATAATGAAATTCATGGGCCGGTATTTCCTCAGCGTCAAGCAGCGGCCACAGTCCCTTACCTGTTTCGCGAAGCCTGACATAGCCGCGCCCTTGTGGAACCTTGTGCATAACCACATCGCCTTTGATGACTCCGGCCATGGCGTGGCGTTGGCCATTCCAGCTTAAGGAACGGGCCAAATACATCAAACCACCGCATTCAGCATAGGTGGGAAGGCCGCCTTCTATGGCGTTGGCCACAGAATTCCGCATGGTCTCGTTGGCTTCAAGTTCCGCCATGCAGGTTTCCGGGAAGCCGCCACCGATGAACAGACCATCAATTGCCGGTAAGACGGAATCCTTGATCATATCGATAGAAACAAGTTTTGCCCCGGCCTCTTCAAGCGCTTCAAGATCACCCGGATAGTAAAATCCGAAGGCGGCGTCACGGGCGATGCCGATACTGATATCGGCGTTGAGGGAATGTGGACGGGGTGCGGGCGGGGCTGAAGGTGCGGGCGCGTCTTCGGCAATGCGCCTGATCGCGTCAAGATCGACCTGTTCCGCGATCAACGTCGCAATGGCGGCGATTTTAGCGTCGGCCTCGGGTGCTTCGTTGCTTGGCGTCAATCCAAGATGTCTCTCGGCAATTTCCAAACGTTCGTCGCGGTGTACTGCGCCCAGCACCGGTACATTTGTGAAGTGCTCGATAATGGCGCGTAGTTTGCCCTCATGGCGCGGGCCGCCGACCTTATTGAGGATAATACCGGCAATGTTCAGCGCCGGGTCAAATGCCTGATAGCCCAGTATCAACGGCGCGATGCCGCGGGTCATGCCGCTGGCGTCGATGACCAGGATCACCGGCGCGCCAAGCAGGGTCGCCAGGGCGGCGTTGGAATTGCCGCCATCAAGGTCAAGCCCATCATACAGACCCTTGTTGCCTTCAATCAGGGAAAAGTCCGCCGCGTGCGCGTGGGTTGAGAAGGTGTCCAGGATTTCGTTGTTGCTCATGGTGTAGTAGTCGAGATTCCGGCACGGTCGTTTGGTCGCCCGCGACAGCCACATGGGATCGATGTAGTCCGGGCCTTTCTTGAAGGTCTGCACGCTCAATCCCTGACCCGCAAGAGCGGCGGCGAGACCTATTGTCACCGTGGTCTTGCCCGATGACTTATGCGCCGCTGAAATCAAGACGTGGGCCATGAATTCAGGTTCCGATCGCGGCTTTATTACGATCGGCCCACAGTGTGTCTGCCTGGGCTGTGGCCTGGGCAGGGGATTGGGCTCGCCCAAGCAAACGCAGTACGATGGCAACGGTGCCGGTAATGGCGGCGGTGGCGTAGGTGTCTTGCTCTTCGCCGCTCCACACCGTCTTCAAGCGTTCAAGATTCATGTCCTCGTCGACCTTGACGCTGTCCTCAGGCAGCAGGGCAGGCCATTCCTCTTCACTTAAAGCCCCGTCGTGCAGGCTTTGCACCAGAACCGGTTTTTGCGGTCTGCGCTCGATTTCGCCACCTTCACCCTTGAATACGGCCATGTGTTTTTGTCCGAGTAAGTGGGCAGTGTCGCGATGAACGTCGCGGTAGTTGGGGTGAAAGACGGTTTGAATCTCATGGGGCGCATTGAACGGATTAACCATGCGCCCAAAAGTATTGACCGGGGAACGCAGGCCGAGCACGGATTTCAAATCAATGATTTCCTGCAGCTTCGGCGACAACTGGGCCAGCGGCAAAAAGCCGAAGTTTGTTTCCCTGATGTGCTGCGCGGTCTCATCCAAGGACGCGGCAATGGGAACGCCGAGGCTTTGCAGGGCCTGGCGGGAATAAACGCGATCCGGGGTATGGCCTTCCGTTCCCTGCATAAAGATGCGAACCCCGTTCTGGGCCAATAACTGGACACTAAGCAGGAACCAGGGTAACTGGCGTTTCTTGCCTGAATAAGACGACCAGTCGAGATCGACGTCGGGCATGTCCTGGGGACGGACAAGCGTATCGCGGACGGCGCGCACGAACCCGGCGCCTTCTTCGGGGACTTCGGTGCGCATACGTAAGATGCACAGGAACGCGCCCAGTTGGAGGGGCTCGACCTGACCGTTCATGATCATCGTCGCTGCCTGATACATTTCTTCACCCGTAAGCGGGCGGGACAGGTTAGGGCCTTTGCCGATGATGCGGACGTACTGGGCGAAGGGGTGTTCTTCAGTCATAAAAAGTCTTTCCTAGTGTGCGCTACGGGGGCGCAAATTCATTTCCTTGATCAACGGCGCGCCTTCTTTGCCATTGCCGATGATGGCGTGTCCCTGGGGTACCGCCTGCCAGTCGTGTTTGTCTTCGTCGAGGGGTTCGGAGACGATCAGCAGGCAATTATCTTCTTTGCAGTGATATAAGGAAGGTGCGAACGCATCGCTGCTGTAACGGAAACCGTAAATATCAATACCATCGGTGAAGGCGGCGGTGAAGCGCAAGGGCTCGCTGATGCCGGCATCGTCCATAATGTCGAGAATATCATCAATCGTCGCACACACGGCGCCGAATGGATCGTCATCCAGGCCGTGGGCATAGGCGGCCAGAAACAGGGATTCGCTGTCGGTGGTGCCAATGCGCTGACAATAAAGATTGTCTGGTATCAGGGCTTCCAGGGGACGGCGGACCAAAGCGTATGAACCGACCTGGCCGTTATGCATGAACATCCAGCGCCCTTGTACGAAGGGATGGCAGTTGGAACGGTTGGTGGCGGTACCGGTCGAGGCACGGACGTGGGAAAAGAACATCGGCGAGCGAATTTGCCTGGACAAACTGCGAAGATTTTCATCGTTCCAGGCTGGCAGAACATCCCGGTAATGGCCGGGTTCATCCCGGTGGGCATACCAGCCGAAACCAAAGCCGTCACCATTTGTTTCTGCCTTGGCTTCGCGGGCGTGGAGGCTTTGGGTTAACAGCGAATTTTCCGGCTTGGCGATCAGCTCTTCCAGAAAAATCGGCTCTCCACTATAGGCAATCCATCGGCACATCAGTCATCTCCGGGGGTGGTTAGAACCTGTTAGATAGGTTCATATACCGCAATTACCGTAAAAAAGGCAGGGTCTAGGCTTCCTCGCCGGCTTCTTCAGCGATGACGACCGGTTCGGGTGGTGCGACATAGTGTGGATCGACATCAATGTCGGCCAGACTGGCAGGAAGGAAGGGCAGGGCGCGCAGGGCGACGGTGACGATCAGCAAGGCCGTGGCGATGCCGCCCAGGCCCAACACCACTTCAGGCAAGCTGGGACGATAAGAGGCGACGACGCCATCATAAAAGCTGCTGGAAACTTCGTAGCCGGGGAAGATCGACAGCGGAAAAGCCTGGCCGCCGATGATAATGACATAGACTTGCGCTAATCCGCCGACAATAACCATGCCCGCCGCCAGCGCGATCATGGATCGATCCTTGCCGGTACTGGGGTGGTACAGCAGGGCCAGCGGGACCAATCCGCCAATCAGTATCTGGCCGATCCAGAACAGCGCCGTATAGATGCCACCGTCGCGCAGGATAAAGGCTTCAATTCCGTGATGTTCGGTCGCGTACAGGTTGGTCAGATGCTGGACAGTGACAAAATAGAGCACGGCGGCGACAAACACACCGAGCAGATTTTTCAACATTTTGATCGTTGAGTCGCCCAGCGGGCGCTCGCTGGCGTTGTAGGTGACCATCAGGACCAACAGGAAGATGGCCAGGCCGAAGGAAAAAGACATGATGATGAACATCGGTGCCATGATCGCCGCGTCATAGGCCTGACGGGCAACCAGGAAGCCGAAGATCGAACCGGTACCGGTGGTCAGCGCCAATCGCCAGATAAAGGCGATGGTCCCGGCGATACGGGTATAGCGGTTCATGCGGCGCTCAAGCATCATCCACATATAAACCCCGACGACGACGAAGAAACCGGTGTAAAGGTAGATATTCCAGGCAAAAATCGATTTGAAATTGTATTTGGTCATGGCCACGATCAGACGGTCAGGTCGTCCCAGATCAAGCACCAGCACCATCAGGCCACCGGCCAGCAGGGCCAGCGCCAACAGGGCTGACAAGCGCGCCAGGGGCTTGTACATGGCGCGCCCGAAAACCGATGAAATAGAGGCTACATTAAGCGCTCCCGATGCCGCGACGATCAGGAACACGGCAAACACATGCGGCGTTCCCCAGACCACCTGGTTGCTCATGCCGGTGACCCAGTGGCCGTTGTGTTCCATGTACCATGTCGCGCCAAGGCCTGCGGCGGCAAAGGCGGCGAGCCAGCCGAGCAGGGACCAGTAGGCGGTGGAATTTCCTTCTACTTGGGTAAAGAGGATGGGTTTCATTTATTTAATCCTCTCCTATAAGCCACGATAATGAACACCGGGCTCGAGGCCCAGGTCGGCGCGCAGGCGGGTGCTGGCGCGTTTGCTCAACTCTTTGGAAATGTCGCTGTCTGGATCGTTCAGATCGCCGAACATCATCGCTTCCTTACCGGCTTTTGCGCCGCAAGCCTCGACGCAAGCCGGCGTGCCGCCGATATCGATGCGGTGGGCGCAAAGGGTACACGATTCGACTGTGCCCTTGCCGCGTGGCATATACGGTTTCTGCCCCGTGGTATCTTCGTGGACGAACGAGCGCGCCTTGTAGGGGCAGGCCATCATGCAATAGCGGCAGCCAATGCAGATATGCTTGTCGACCAGGACAATGCCGTCGGCGCGGCGCATTGAAGCCCCAGTCGGGCAGACATCGACGCAGGGCGGATTTTCACAATGTTGGCACATCACTGGAAGCGACACCGTCGCACCGGTCTTGTTATCTTTCAAGTTGACCTTGCGAATCCATTGCGGGTCTGTGGTTGGTCGATCATGGCCCTGCCAGCCGTTTTCGGTGCGGCAGGCGACGACGCAATCATCACACCCGGCGTCACATTTGTTGGCATCGATGAGCAAACCCCAACGGACTTTGTCAGAAGCAGGCTCACCGGCCTTGCGGGCTTGGGCAGGGGCGATCAGGGTAACGCCCGGCGCGATGGCCATGCCGACAACGGCGGCGGCCCCTGTCAGCAGGTGGCGTTTGGCGGCGTCAAAAGTCATTGTGCGCCTCCCGCATTCTTGCTCGTTTGATCGGGATTTCCTTGACCCAGGTGGGCGGCAATCATTTTATCAAATTCTATATTTTTCGATGCGCCTGATGTTTCCAGCGGTGCTGTCGGGTTGTGACAGGCGAAGCAGTCAATATTGACTGCGGCATAGGTATGACATGCGCCGCAGAAGGGCTGCAGGGTTCGGACTTCGCCATTTTGAATTTTTGGATCGGCGGTAGCGTGGCAGTCGATGCATTGCTGCAGGCTGTATTTGTTGCCGCGAATGCCTTCGCGAACGGTTTCATCACGCTGGTGTTTCAGGAAATTCATGTGCTCGCGGCGCATTACATCGGCAGGCTCGACACATTGTTTCCCTTTAAAGGCCTTCGCCGGGCTGGGCAGGGGAACCGTGCTTTCAGCCATTGCGGCAGGGGCGGCGATGGATAAAACAATCACAGCCGCAAATAAAATGCCGAACAAGCTTTTCACATGGATCATTTCTTTAACCTTATTCACCCAGGCCCATCTGGATGTAGCCAGTCGGGCAGACATCCATGCAAATGTGACAACCGATGCACTTATTGTAATCCGTATCAACATAGCGACCGATAGCCAGTTGATCTTTTTTAACCCGGAAGACGGCGTCCTGCGGACAGTAGATGACGCAGTTGTCGCATTCGAAACACATGCCGCAGCTCATGCAACGCTGACCTTCGGCCTGTGCCTGCTCTTCGGTAATATTGTTCAGGCGTTCATCAAAATTGCCAAGCACATCGGTCGCACTGATTTTGATTTCTTCCCGGTGATTCCGCGCTTCATAGCCGAAATGGCCAAGGAACAACTGGTCATGGGGAATGATTTGTTTGTCAGCACGGTCTTCGTAGTTGTGTACGGCAAAGGCTGTGGAATCGGTGCCGCGTGTCGGCTCATGGGAATAGGCTTCCGGGTCAAGATGACGCTGGTGCAATTCCGAAAGCAGGTTGAAGTGGTGGACGTCAACTTTAGGACGCCGTTCGGCTAGTTCCTCACCGACCAGGAATTTGTGAATTCCCTCAACGGCAATCGAAGCCTGTCCGATCGCCGTGGTCAGCAGATGCGGGCGAATAATATCGCCACCGGCGAAATGATTGGCCTTGCTGGCGACTTTATAGTTCTTGTCGGTGTCGATAAAACCGCGGCCGTTATCCAGTGCGTCCAGGCCTTGCATGTTGCCACTTTGGCCGATGGCCGAAACAATCAGGTCGCATTCCAGCTCGAATTCAGTGCCTTCAATGGCCACTGGGGCCATGCCGTCCATGGTGCATTGGCACATTTTCAGGGCCCGGGCGCGACCGTCCTTATCAAGCAGGACTTCAAGGGGCATGATGCCATCCTTGATTTCGACGCCTTCGGAAAGCGCGTCTTCACGTTCACGCGGGGAAGCCATCATATCATCGAGTTTGAAAAGCGAGGTCAGGGTCACTTGGGCGCCTTCACGTACCGCTGTGGCGGCAACGTCGTGGGCGGTTTGGCCCATGACAATGGATTCGGGGCGGTCCTGTTCGTGGGTCGTTGAAATGTGACCGAGCCTGCGGGCGACGGAGGCAACGTCGATGGAGGTATCACCGCCGCCAATGACGATGACATTGCCGGTGACATGTTGCAGACGGCCCTGGTTGTAGGCTTCCAGAAAAGCGACGCCGGTGATGCAGTTGCTGGCGTCAGCGCCGGGAACAGGCAGGGCACGACCGGATTGTGCGCCAATAGCCCAGAACACGGCGTCATAGTCGGTGTCGACTTGTTCCATGGTGATGTCTTCACCGATGCGTGTGGCAGTCTTGACCTCTACCCCAAGATCGATAATGCGCTTGATTTCGGCGTCCAGCATATCGCGCGGCGTGCGATAACCGGGAATGCCATAACGCATCATGCCGCCAAGTTCTTCATGCTCATCAAAAAGTGTTACGCCATGACCCAGATTGCGCAGGTGAAAGGCGGCGGCTAACCCGGCCGGGCCACCGCCGATGATGGCGACTTTCTTGCCCGTTTCGGGCCCTGCTGCCGGGTAGGCGATCTTGTTTTCAATAGCCCAGTCGCCGACATAATGTTCGACGGCGTTGATGCCGACGAAGTCATCGACCTCGTTACGGTTACAGCCGCTTTCGCACGGCGCGGGGCATACCCGGCCCATGACGCTGGGGAATGGATTGGCTTCGCTCATGCGCTCGAAGGCATATTGTTGCCACGGTGTTTCCGGGTCGGCATGCTTATCCTGACCGCGGGCAATGGCCAGCCAGCCGCGAATGTCGTGACCGGATGGGCACGAACCCTGGCACGGCGGGGCGCGGTGCACATAAGTCGGACACTTGTTCGAGTGATCGGCGTCAAAAATCTTTTTGGTTAAATCATCCCAAACCGCGTCTCCTTCTTCAAAGCGACGATAGGTAAGATTTTTTTCGACGGTGACGGTCATATTCTCGTTCCTTCTTGCGGTCTCATTATTTTACTCTTTGGTCCCCAACTGAATGGCATCGCCGACCAACTGGTGGACGCTGATAATCATGTCCATGGGGAAGTCGTAGTAGGGCATCACCTTGGCAAACTGGCTTTTGCAAATCGCGCAGATGGCGGCCATGTGGGTGACGCCATGATTATCGACAACATCTTGTAACGCTTCCATTCTGGGCAACGCGCCCTTGACGCGCAGCTCCATTAAATCGTCGGTCAACAAACCGCCACCGCCACCACAACAGAAAGTTTTCTCGTGGATGGTGCCCGGATCCATATCGACGAACTTATTGACGCTGGCCTTGATCACTTCGCGCGGAATAATGAACTGGCCGCCTTCGATGCCGCCCATGGACGTGGCCCGTGCGACGTTACAGGAATCGTGGAAGGTCAGAACCTTGTCGTCGTTGGCCGCCGCATCCAGGTTAATTGCGCCACGCTGGATAAGATCGTGAGTGACTTCAAGAATATGCTGCGGTTTGGGGTACTTTGGATCGAGGAAATCCCACGGACCGGCCAGTGAATTGAGGAAGCTGTATGCGACCCGCCAAGCATGGCCGCATTCGCCGAAAATGACGCGCTTGACGCCCAAATCCAGTGCCGCCTGCCTGATCCGCTGGGCGACTTTATGCATTTGCTCGTAGGAACCGATGAACATGGCGAAATTGGCGGCTTCGGACGCGTAAGAACTGACCGTCCAGTCGATGCCAGCCTGATGAAAAACTTTGGCGTAGCCGATCAGGCCATCGACGTGGGGTTCGGCGAAGAAATCCGCCGACGGGGTAACCAATAAAACGTCGGCGCCTTTTTTATCGACCGGGAAGCGAACCATGATGCCGGTTTCTTCTTCGACATCTTCTTCAAGTCCTTCCATGGTGTTGATCAGGGCATTTTCAGGCAGCCCCAGGTTATTACCGATCTTGTGGACCTTGCCGAGAATTTCGTTGTTATATTTTGTGCCCAGACCGATGTGATCCATGATGTCGCGGGCGGCCATGGAAATTTCTGCGGTATCGATTCCGTAAGGGCAAAAGACGGCACAGCGGCGGCACTGGGAACACTGGTGGAAGTACTTGTACCAGTCGTCCAGAACATCCTTGGTCATATCTTTTGCGCCGACCAGCTTCGGCGCAATTTTGCCAGGCCAAGTGAAGTAACGCCGGTACACGGAACGCAGCAGATCTTGACGTGCCACTGGCATATTTTTCGGATCGCCGGTGCCGATGAAATAGTGACACTTGTCGGTGCAGGCGCCGCATTTGACACAACTGTCCAGATAGACGCGCAGGGCGCGGTTTTTGTTCAGAAGGTCGCCCAGCTTATCGACCGCTTTCATCTCCCAACCATCGACCAGCTCGCCGGGGAAGCCAAGATCCGTATTATGCTCGGGGGACGCCATATAGGGCTGGGAATGAGCCATCGCACCTTCGACAATGGCGGGATTCTCAAGCTCTTTACGTAGCTGCGGTACGGCGAATTCTGGTTTCTTGGCCACTTAAAAGTTCCCTCGCTCGCTTAAATCTTATTTCACGTCCAGTTTCGCCGCCCAAGGTGCCAGATGACGCTTTTCACGGGCGTCATCGACCTGATTGCGGCTCGGGCTAAAGAAGACACCGGGGACGTGCAGTAATTTGGAAAACGGAAAGACAATCATTAACGTCAGCACCAGTCCCAAATGTAACAGCAGGGACGGGTCGGTTGGCAGCGGTTGCAGATCGAAGCGCATCAAGCCAAGCGCGAACGCCTTGAGTGCGATAATATCGGTGTGGGCAACGTATTTCATGGTGAGTCCGCTGATTCCGATCATTACCAGCAAGGCCAGCATCAGATGGTCGGAAAAGCTTGATATATAGCGAACCCGCTCGACCAGAAAACGTCGTGCCCAGAGCCCCAGAAGTCCGGCAAGCATGGCGAAACCGCCATAAATGCCAAAGGGTTGCACCAGCACCACCCAGAACCACACAGGTTCTGTAAAATAACGTAAATGGCGCAGCAACGCGAGCACCAGCCCGGCGTGAAACAACACGGCAAACAGCCAAATCCATTTATTGGATTTGAACAGGCTCTCAAAATAAATGACTTCGCGTGCCATCCGGAAGGCGACGCCCCTCTGCGTCATGGGCGCAGGCATAAGCGGAATCTTCAACGGTGCCGGTGTGACCCAGAATTGCCTGATCTTGTAGGCTAATCCCAGGGCCATGATGGCCACAGCGAAGTAGAAAGCCGATGCATAAGCGAGTGTCAGGTACGACATTGCCGTGACGCCCTCCGGTTATAAGAAAACACGCCCCAAGGGGGTGCTAGACGCAGCCGGTCGGTTTTGGAAGACCGGCGATTTTGCATGCCTGTTTGGCTGGTCCATACGGGAACAGCTCGTACAGGTATTTGTTGGAACCTTTTTCCGGCCCAAACTGCTTTTTGACCGCTTTGACGAGAACACGAACCGCCGGTGCGATTTGGTATTCATTGTAATATTCGCGCAGGAAGTTGACCACCTGCCAGTGTTCTTCGGTCATGTCGATTTCTTCGTCCTTGGCGATCAAGGCAGCCAGGTCTTCGTTCCACGACGCGATATCGATGAGGTAGCCTTCTTCGTCAGATTCAAAACTTTTGCCGTTAACTTCGTAAGCCATAATTCAAGTCTCCTTTAAAACGTGTGAATTTAGGTGTTCTGGCTGTTACAGCCAGGATTGTACGGTACCGTGTTCGACAACCAGATCGACAAAGCCGCCGTAATCGACAACTGTGATGCCGTCTGCGACGCTGTCATCGGTTATTCCACGGGCCTTAAGGTCAGGCCCCATGACGAACATCGGGTGATCCTTTGTCGCCACAGCCACTTTGTCAGAGACCGCCGTCTCCTTGGTTGCGGCCAGTACACCGTCCTCGATAAGCAGGATCGGCGAACCCTTGACGCTGAGCCTGAGACAACTGTCCAGGCTATTACGCTCGAAGGGAGATTTGTTGATGGTATGAAGCATTGTTTCGTTCTCCCTTTATATTATCCGGAAATGACGACTTCTTGCTCGGCCATGATGGCTGCAAGTTCGGAGCTTTCGATGACTTCAACATCGACGACGAAGTCATCGGTGGAAAGTCCGCGGGCTTCCATGGATTCTTTCTCGACGATGATCCGCCAGACCATGTCCATATCCTCGTCCTCGTCGGCATCTTCTTTTTCCATGGCGATGATGCCGTAGGTTTTCGAGAAATTCTTCATGTTGACGGCGTCGGTATCCTGGCCCTTCTTGATCTGGTAGACACCGTCATCGATAAAAACGATGCAGGCGTGCTGCTCGAAAGCGGCAGATATCAAGACGGCTTCAAGCACTTCAAGGGCGTAGATCGTCCCGTACGGCGCCTTGCGGTTGACGTACATGAACTTCTTGGTAATGCCAGCCGTGTCGAATTCGATTTCTTCACTCATTGCTTTAATCCCCGAACACGACAAGACGGTCGGCGGCGATGCCGACTTCGGTCAACTGGCCAAGGCCTGAAATACGGAAACCGTCAGCCAGGTTTTCTTCAACGATGCCACGCCGAAGCGCGGCGGCGATGCAGACAACCAGATCGACGTTATGTTCCGCGCCCAACTCGCCCCACAGTTTGACCAGATTACGATCATCGGACTGTGGCGCGCTTAGTTTGTTGGCGTTGTTGACGCCGTCGTAATAAAAGAACACGCGCATCACCTGATGGCCTTTTTCGATCGCCGCCTTGACGAAGTGATAGGCGGAATCAGAAGCCTGATGGGTGAACGGGCCTTCGTTGACAAGGATGCCGAATTTCATCTTTCCATCATTCCCTAAAAGTGGACGTGGGAAGACTGGTTCAGGGCATTACGCCCGCCACGCCAGTCTTCGATGTGGTGTTTGGTGAACGGCAGGCTGGTCAGTTCGAAGAAACGCGGCCAGCCAATACGATCAATCCATTCAGACATGCGTTCCCACGGGCGACCGTCATCCTTGTAGGCTTTAAGGATTTTCTGGACCACTTCGGCGACTTCCGGCCAGCGCGGGGCGTTGTTGGGAAGGCCGGAAATAACCAGCTTGTGGAAGGTCGGCTTGGTGCGGGTCGAAGAATGCTTGCCGCCGACCCAAATGGCCAGAACGGAATTTTCCGGATCATTGATCTGCATGGGCGGACACGGCGGGTAGCAGGCGCCGCAGCAAATGCATTTTTTCTCATCGACTTCCAGGGAAGGCTTGCCATTGACCAGGGCCGGACGAATGGCCGCGACCGGGCAACGCGCAACAACGGCCGGGCGTTCGCAAACGTTGGAAACCAGGTCGTGGTTGATGACCGGCGGCTTGGTATGCTGGATGTTGATGGCGATATCGCCCTGTCCGCCGCAGTTGATCTGGCAGCATGACGTGGTGATCTTGACCCGGTTGGGCATCTCTTCATGTTTGAAATCGTGGTAGATTTCATCCATCAGGGATTTGACGACGCCAGAAGCATCCGTCCCGGGGATATCGCAATGCAGCCAACCTTGGGTGTGCGATATCATCGAAATCGAGTTGCCTGTGCCACCGACGGGATAGCCATCGGATTCCAGTTTTTCGATCAGCGCATCGACACGGGTCTCGTCGCTGACCATGAATTCAACGTTCGAGCGGGCGGTGAAACGAACGTGGCCGTCGGCCATTTCATCGGCGATGTCACACAGGTTGCGGATGGTGCTCAAATCCATTTGGCGCTGGGTGCCAGCCTTGATGGTCCAGATTGCATCACCGCTTTTTGCGACGTGGTGCAGGACGCCCGGACGGGGACGATCATGCCAGCTCCACTTGCCGTAATTCTCGCGCATCAGCGGATGCATTAGCGGCATCGGATCGGGAACACCACATTCAATTGGCATCCGTGGCTTTTCTGTAGCCTCACTCATTGCTTGTTCTCCACTCTCTCGTTTATGTCTGTGGCGCGCTTTATTCGGCGGCCACTGATCCTGATTTACGCTGGTTCCACTTATCAGCCTGCTCGTCCCAATCGTCCATGCGGACATAGGAGCTGGTCCGCGGATGGGCGACCATATTGGGGTCGACTTCCAAACCAAGAGCTTCCAGGTAGTTGATCAGGCCAATACGGTCGATCATTTCACCCGTGCGCTCATGCTCGAGGGCGTTTTCGGCAAAGAATTCGACCATTTCTTCGGTTAACTCGGTGAGTTTCTCGAAGTCTTCGTCGCTTTCCAGCTTCATGAAGGGGACAACCATGGACCCCATAAGGTCGCCAATTTTCAGGGTGCGCTTTCCACCAACAAGGATTGAAACGCCCTTGTCGTCCCCCGGAGACAGCGCCTTGGTCATGACGTTGATGCAATGCATGCAGCGAACACAGCTTCGGTTATCAATGTCCAGCGTGTCATCGTCGTTAAGTGACAGGGCCCGGGTCGGACACATGTTGATGACCTGGTCGTTGACCATCTTGCGGCCATTTTCGCCGACAAATTCCTTGACCTTTTCCTGGTCAACCTTGATGTCGTCACGCCATGTGCCAATAAAGGCAACGTCGGAACGATGGGATGCATTAACGCAATCGTTGGCACAGCCACTAAACTTGAACTTCATTTTATAGGGTAGGGAAGGACGGTGCATATCGTCGAGCAGGTTGTTGATGACGGTCCGCAAGGCGCGGGCTTCATCATAATTGGACTGCTCGCAACGGGCCGCGCCGACGCAGCTCATGGATGTACGAATAGCAGCGCCAGCGCCGCCCAAATCGAAGCCGAAGTCGTTGAGCTCATCAAAGCAAGGCTGGATATTGTCCGTCGAAATGCCCTGGAACATGATGTCACCAGACTGGCCGTGGAAGGCGATCAGGCCGGAACCATATTTTTCCCAGATGTCGCAAAGTTTCCGTAAGGTCTTGGTGTCGTAGTGCATTCCGGCAGGGGGCATGACGCGCATGGTGTGAAATTCAGATGATTCCGGATAGGCACCTGCCACTTCCGAGAAGCGGGGGATAATGCCGCCGCCATAACCGCGAACACCAACGGTGCCACCCTTCCAGTACCCCTTGCGGGTGTCATAGGAATGTTCAAGCTGGCCGAGCAAGGATTTCATCATTGGGGCGTATTGCTTGCTTTCGTCATTGGCCAGTCTTTTCAGACCGGTCACGAAGCTGGGCCAGGGGCCATCTTCAAGTTGATCGAGAAGCGGCGTTGCGGGCGTTTTCGTTGCCATGTAAATTTCCTCAACAAGATTTCGTTATACTTACCGGCGCACACCCTGATGTCAGGGAGTATCGGGAAGCGGTTTTCTTTGGGGATGGGCTAGATATAGAACCACCATTTCCCCCACCTTTTCCTTTTGGGACGCGGTGCCCCGTTTTGCAGACCGCCTGAAACCCCTGGCGGCAGCCTGATTGTTAGAAAAAGGTTAAACGGTGTGACATTCACTGATGCTCAGAAAATGTCGATTCTACACACAAGCAATCCTCCTAGACTGAAAGCTCTCCAAGTATTTATTTTCCCGGCCTTGATATTTTTGCGGGCCGCTGGTCGGTGGCGGTTCCGCTTGTTGTCTTGTATATTACTATAATCTAATATGGTTTGATGAATCTATAGCTTTCTTTCATAAAAATGTGACTAACGTTAACTTCCTTTCAAAGCTATGGTTTCTGTAGGTTTTTTGTTTGTTTTTATGCGCAAACAGGCGTCAAATAAGGTCGATTCCGCAACTGCGAACAAATATGATTTGGATGCAAATGAGAGTTTTTTTACTATGAGCCCTGCCGATATTTTACCCGATTCCTTTGATCTTGGAAACGCCGAGGCCTACGCCCGATGGCGTGATGACAAGTTGAACGGCTATCCGCTTAGCGCTGAGGCGTTGATCGTCGAAATTGCTGATTTTCAAAATCCCAGCGACGCCGAACTGGCGGCCATGAAGAAACAGATCAGCAAAACAAATATGTCTTTGTATGTTGGCGGAAAGAATTCAGGCGGAGATGTGCGAGAGGTCAAAAAGATGCTTGTCGACTTTGCGTCCCGCTTCGGCCTTCGTCATCTGGACGCCAACCTTTGTGCGGATGAAGATGCGATAACCCCTTTGTCCGTCGCCGAAGGCGGACAAAGGGGGCGTTACATTCCCTATACCAACAAACCGATCAGCTGGCACACGGATGGATATTACAATAAGCCGCATCAACAAATCGGGGCCATGATCTTGCATTGCATCAATCCGGCGATGAGCGGTGGTGCGAACGCCTTGATGGACCCTGAAATCGCTTACATTCTAATGCGCGAGGAAAACCCTGATTTTATCCACGCCCTGACCCATACCGATGCGATGCTGATCCCGGCCAATGACGAAGGCAGCGGCGTTATTCGTGCGGCCCAGGGCGGTCCTGTTTTTTCATGCCCAGGTGTTCCCCCAGCCCTGCACATGCGCTATACGGCACGGACCCGCTCCATTGTCTGGCGTGATGACGGGGCGACCACGGCGGCCGTCGCTTTTTTGACGGATTTGTTAGCCAGCGACAGCCCGTACATTTTCAAGCATCGCATGGCCGCCGGGGAAGGGGTATTGTGCAACAACGTGCTGCACAACCGGACCGCCTTTGAAGATGATGAGAGTCGGCAACGGCTATATTTAAGGGCGCGTTATTTTGACCGCATCACATATTAGGGAGTAAGCGATTTTGAGTGCTCAGGACACCATCAGCGATCTGGAGGTCATCAACGCCCCCTGGAACAAGACTGTGACATTGCAGGAAGTTTCCTATGAAGGGGGCATGAGGATGCTGCGTATCAGGATCAAAGAAGGTATGCGCTTTACAGACCTTGAGTTGGATACGGAAACACTGAAACATTTAAACGGCTCAATTTCAAATTGGTTGGCTAGCGTCTGATGGGTAGTCATACGCAATCCGAACAGTACCGCCGCAATGTGATAATTGCCCTGTGGCTATTCGTGGTTATTGCCATGGTCTTCGCCATGGTCGTGCTCGGTGGCGTCACCCGGCTCACCCATTCCGGCCTGTCGATGGTCGAATGGCGACCGGTTACCGGATGGCTGCCGCCCATGCACGAAACAGAATGGATGGCCGTTTTCGAAAAATACCAACTCTCCCCAGAATTCCAGAAAGTTAACAAACACATGGACCTGGCCGGTTTTAAGGCGATTTTCTGGTTTGAATTCCTGCACCGCCTGTGGGGCCGGATGATCGGTGTTGTGTTCTTTCTTCCTTTCGTTTTTTTCCTCGTTCGCGGCTGGCTGACCCGTAGCCTGATGCGCAAAATGCTGGTTATGTTCGTTCTTGGCGGTTTGCAGGGCCTGATGGGCTGGTACATGGTCAAAAGCGGTCTGGTTGATCGTCCTGACGTCAGTCAATACCGCTTAACGGCTCATTTTTCGCTGGCCCTGATTATCATCGGCGTTATCGAATGGGTGGCCTTGGGGTTGGTTTTCCCCCCGCGTGCGCGAACCGGGGCTGGGCAACCGATGAAAGCTTTCGCCATCTTGGTTTTTGGCTGGGCTTTCGTGACGGCGTTATCGGGCGGCTTCGTCGCCGGACTGGACGCCGGGTTTGCCTATAATACCTTCCCGCTGATGGAAGGGGCTCTATTGCCGCCCGGGCTGTATCCGCTTTCGCCGTTTTATCTGAATTTGTTTGAAGACATAATGACCGTGCAGTTCAATCATCGGATAATGGCTGAAACCTTGTTCGTGCTGGTCGCCATACTCTGGTTTAAGACGCGAAACGCCGATTTGACTCGGCGCGGTCAGTTGGCCGTCAATTGCCTGGCCGCCATCGTCCTTTTACAGGTGACGCTTGGCATCACCACTTTGTTGTTGGTGGTTCCAGTCCCCCTTGCCGCCGCCCATCAGGCCGGTGCCGTGGTGGTTTTCATAACCGCGCTTTGGACGGCGCGGGAACTGGCCTGACAATTTGTCTTAAGCGTTCTTCAACCCCATAAGAAATGTGTTGACTTCGGAATTCAGCTTTTCTGATTGCGTGGACATAGTGCCCGCAGCAGCAAGCACGTCGTTGGCCGACTGTCCGGTTTCATCCGCTGCGGTATTGACCGAAGCAATGTTGGTCGTGACATCGGCGGTACCGGCAGAGGCCTGCTCAACATTTCGGGCGATTTCAGATGTCGCAGCGCCCTGTTCCTCGACCGCCGCTGCGATGGCCGATGAGACCTCGCTTATTTCACCAATGGTCTTGGTGATGCCTTGAATAGCCTCGACGGATTGTTGGGTTGCGCCCTGGATGCCGTTGATCTGATTGCTGATCTCCTCAGTCGCCTTGGCGGTTTGATTGGCCAGATTCTTGACCTCTGAAGCAACCACGGCGAAACCCTTGCCGGCATCGCCGGCGCGGGCAGCTTCGATGGTCGCATTAAGCGCCAGCAGGTTGGTCTGATCGGCGATGTCGGTGATCATTGCGACGACCTCGCCGATTTTCTGCGCCGACATGGCCAGACCCTGGACCATTTCATCTGCCGTCTGGGCGGCAGCGACCGCCGAACCGGCTATTTGCGTCGATTGCTGAACTTGTCGGCTAATTTCGCTGATGGAACTGGACAGCTCCTCAGCCGCCGAAGCCACCGTTTGAACGTTGGTCGAGGCCTCTTCCGCCGCCGCCGCCACCGCCGTCGATTGACGGGATGTTTCCTCGGCCGTCGCTGCCATGCCTTCGGCGGTCGTTTTCATGGAGTTGGAAGCCTGTCCAACCTCGCCCAGAACCGAGCTGACGCTGGATTCGAACGTTGCCGCCAGTTCTTCCATGGCGACACGGCGCTTCTCCTTGGCTTCGTTTTCGGTTGCCTGTTCGGCGGCCAGTTGGTCTGCCTTGATCATGTTTTCTTTGAAAACTTCGACGGCCTGGGCCATGGCACCGATTTCATCGCCGCGGTGAGCGCCTTCAATTTCAATCGATTTATCGCCACCGGCCAAGGCCGCCATGTCTTGGGTCATACCAGCGATCGGTTGGGTAATGCCACGGACGATAACAATGACAAAAACAGCGGTAATGACCAGTAATATAAGGGTAAAGACCAGTAGGACCATGAATGTTTTATTGGCATTGGTGCGAATAACGTGGGTCAGGTCGACAAGGTTACTTGCGACTTCATCTTCGACGTTTTTTAGTAGGTTGATCTTCTTGGTGATGGTGTCGAACCAGTGCGGACCGGTGATACCTTCCACGGAATTGGTGATTGGGCTTTCGATAGCAACTTTACGCATGCGGTTAACCTCGTCGACATCAGGGCCGACGACGGTGTTTTTTAGGAAATCCTGCTCTTCCTGGGTGGCGTAAATACCGAATGTACCTAGGAAGGTGTTCTGCATGGCGATCAGTTGCAGGAATTTCCTGTAGATGACCGGCTTGAATTTACCAGCACCGAAACCGGCGCCGCCCATGGCGCGTTCGATACCGGCACGTTCCTTACCTTGCAGGAACGAGGTGTAGGCTATAATTGATTTGGTTATTTGCGCATTGCTGCTGAGAACCCCCATTTCCTCAATGATTTTCAGAAGCTTGGCAATGGTCGGGGTATAGTAGCCGGCCATCTGCGGAACTGTAATTGAGAGCCCCTTAACCCGCTTGCGGATATTCTCAAGACCGCCCATGGCTTCATTTGCCGCTGCGACCTTGTCGATCAGAGCGGGCCCAAACAATTCTGCATTGAAGGATTTTAGCGCTTTTTCCAGATTGCCGTGTTTTTCCGAAGACAAGGCCCACTGTTTGGGTAGTTCCTCGACGAATTTGGTGCCTTTAGAACCAATAAAGACGGCGGATGTGCCGCGCTCCTTTTGCAGCTCGTGGACCAGGGCGCTGATTGAAGGGGCCAGTTCCGCCAGTTCCTGAAGGCTATCCATTTCTGAGACGATGCCACGTTTTCCGAGGAGGCTCATCCCCGAAAAGATCAACATGCCAACAATTGGCAGTACCAGCGCCAGTGAAATACGGACACTAATTTTGGCATTTTCAAGAAATGAAAACATAGGAAATTCCCTTGATTAAAATGGTTTGAAATTTTTCTGGATTTTTTGACAAACTGGGGTTCTCGAAGTTTCTTAATTTATTGAATGTGTTTTTGTTTAAAAATGACCAAGGTCAAAAATACTTAATCATTGTTAACCATATTTATAATATGGTTAATTTAATTTTTATTCCCCGGAAACGGAAAAAAGGTTTTGCTGCGAGTTGATATTGTTGACACATCGGCGATACGCCATAATGTGTACACATTATAAAAGTAGAAACATGACTCCTGTGGCGTAGAGATGCATAATTTTCAGGAATCATCGACTGTATACGGAGGGGACATTCATGAGCGAAGGCAAATTCAGACTGGTAACACGCAGTGATTTTGACGGTCTGGTCTGCGCCGTCCTGTTCAAGGAAATGGACATGATTGATGAAATCAAGTTCGTCCATCCCAAAGACATGCAGGATGGGACAATCCTGGTTTCGGAAAACGACATCACGACGAACCTTCCGTATGTGAAGGGTGTGCACCTGGCCTTCGACCATCATTCCAGCGAAACGGTTCGCCTGGACGAGAACGTCGATAATTACATCATCGATGCGCATGCTCCTTCAGCCGCAAGAGTTGTTTATGATTATTATGGCAAAGACAAACTGCCCGGTGTTTCCGACGAAATGATGGATGCCGTCGATAAAAGCGACTCGGCGCAGTTTTCTATCGATGAAATTCTTGAACCGACGGGATGGGTGCTGCTCAACTACATTATGGATGCCCGTACGGGACTTGGTCGCTACCGCGATTTCAGCGTTTCCAATTACCAGTTGATGATGGAAATGATCGACTATTGCCGCGGCCACACGGTAGACGAAATTCTCGCCCTGGACGATGTCAAGGAACGCGTCGATATGTACATGGAGCATCTTGAACCTGCCAAGGAGCAGATCAAGCGTTGCACCAAGCTATACGGCAATATGGCGGTTCTCGACCTCAGGTACGAAGACACGATCTACGCCACCAATCGCTTTGTTCTGTATGCGTTGTTTCCTGACACCAATATTTCTATTCACGCCATTTGGGGGCTCAACCGCCTGAATACGGTTTATGCCTGCGGTAAATCGATTGTTAACCGGTCTTCGAATACCAATATTGGCGATTTGATGTTGAAGTACGGTGGCGGTGGCCATGAAAATGCCGGAACCTGTCAAATAGACAATGAAGACGCCGACAGCGTTCTTGACGAACTTATTAAAAAAATTAATGCCGACGGTTGATAAATGATGGATAAATTGAAACGCCCTCTGCGCCTGCTATTCCTGATCGTCGGCCTTGCCGTTGGTGCTTCTTTGGTGCCGTCGCTGAGCAGTTGCAGCGCCGTTACCAATTTAGCCAGCAACAACGATGCCGATCTTACCCAGAACACACGCAGCCAGCTGGATCGCTTTGAGGACGTCTATAACAAGTATGTCACAGTCAGCGCCGACCCTGACGGCGAAGTTCGCACCAACGGGCTCAATCATTTCCGTGATGCCTTCATGCGCGTGCGTTACGATTATGTGCGCGATGTTCCTGAGTCCGTGCTCGTCGATACGGCCATTCAGGGGATCGAGGAAAGTGATCCCAAGCTGGTGCCCGGCAGTGTGGAACCGGCAGTGCTGATTGAAGCGGCGCTGGACAAGATGCTGAGTTCCCTTGACCCTCATTCCAGTTACCTCAATTCCGATGAATTGAAGGAAATGAAAGTTTCAAACAGGGGTGAATTTGGCGGCCTTGGCATTGAAGTCACGATGGAAGGTGATTTTGTTAAAGTGGTCTCCCCAATCGAAGACACCCCGGCGTACCGGGCTGGTCTTAAGTCGGGTGATTTGATTTCCCATCTTGATGGCACGGCGATCAAGGGCAAGTCGTTGATGGATGCCGTCCGCCTGATGCGCGGCAAGATCGGCACCAATATCCGTTTGACCATCAATCGCGCCGACATGGCGCCGTTCGACGTCGATATCCGCCGCGCCATTATCAATGTGCGTTCGGTGCGCTGGCACACTGAAGGGGATGTTGGTTACATTCGCGTCGTCAGCTTTTCCGAAAAAGTGGCCCCCGGCATCGATGCCGCTATGGAAGAAATAAACGATGAACTCGGCTCCAAGCTGGCCGGTATCGTCCTTGACCTCAGGAACAATCCCGGTGGCTTATTGCACCAGTCGTTGACCCTGTCCGACGCGTTTCTTGAGCAAGGCATCATCGTATCGGTGCGTGGCCGCAGGGAAGGCAGTGAGCGGGTTTTCGAGGCTGAATCCGGCGATATGGCCCACGGCCTACCGCTTGTCGTGCTGATCAATCCGGGTTCTGCTTCGGCATCGGAAATTGTCGCAGCGGCGTTGCAGGACCATGGTCGGGCGGTGATCATGGGCCAGCAATCTTTTGGTAAGGGCTCGGTTCAAACTATCACGCCGCTTCCGCAGGAAGGCGCGCTACGCCTGACAACCCAACTTTATTATTCACCGACCGGTCACGCCATTCAGGCGCGTGGCATTACCCCGGATATCGAAATTATTCCCATGCCCAAGCCAGAACCGGAAGGGAAACCCGTTGCCAAGGTAGAGACTAAGGGCAAAGACGTCAGCGCTACCGAGCCTAAAAAAATGCGTCGTCGTGAGGCCGATTTGCCCGGCGCGCTTGCCGCCGTTGGTACCGAAGAAGCCCACCCACATCCCAAGTTGGCCGAACAAAGTTGCCAGCCCGTTGGCGAAAAAAAGGACCGCACCCTAGGCTGCGCCCTGGCCTTGATCCATGCTGGATCGCAGGCCAAATTTCTGGTTTCTGTCCAGCAAAACCCAGCCATGTAAGTCCGTTTTTTTCACATCTTTAGGATTTTTCGCGTGCCCGATCCCTTGCTCAATGTCGCCGGCGGCATTATTGAAACCGCTACCTTAAAAGAAGTGGCCCCTGGCATCCATTGGTTGCGTATGCCCCTGCCATTCCAGCTTGACCATATTAACCTGTGGGTGCTGGCGGACGGCGATGGCTGGACCCTGGTTGATACCGGCATCAATCGCGACGAGGTCCGCGCCGCCTGGCAAATACTTTTCGATGGGCCGCTTCATGGTCGCCCGGTCAAGCGCGTTATCGTTACCCATTTTCACCCCGATCACATGGGGCTGGCCGGTTGGCTGTGCGAAAAGTTCTCGGTTCCCATGTGGACAACCGGGAACGAATGGGCCATCGCCAGCACTTTGTATAATGATCGCGGACCGGAACACGCCGCCCGTGCTCGGGGTTTTTACCATGCCGCCGGTTTTGACACGGCCCTGATTGCCGAAGTCGACAAACGTCAGAACCCGTACCCCAGTCGTATTTCCCCTGTGCCGCAAAGCTTCCATAAAATTGCCGACGGCGATGTCATCGACATCGACGGGCGCGACTGGCGGATTATTGTCGGCACCGGCCATTCGCCGGAACACGCCTGCCTTTATCGCCTGGAAGATCATGTGCTGATTTCGGGCGATCAAATATTGCCAAAAATCACCCCCAACGTTAGCGTCTGGCCGCAAATTCCCGAGACCAACCCGCTTAAGAAATTTCTCGAAAGTCTGGATAAATTTCGCGGCCTTGATCCCGACACCCTGGTATTGCCGAGCCACAATTGGCCGTTCAAGGGCTTGCATAAACGCCTTGACCAACTGGCCCATCATCATGACGAGCGCCTGGATGATGTGGTCGGATTTTGCGCTGAACCCTTGAACGCAACCCAGGTTCTGAAACTTCTGTTCAAGCGCGAGCTTGATTCCCATCAGTTGTTTTTCGCTATTGGCGAGAGCCTGGCGCATCTTCATTACCTGATGGGGGTGGGGCGTATCGTTCGTGAAACAGGCGCCGACGGCGTTGATTTGTTCAAGGCGGCAAGCTGATGCTGCGTCTCTTTATGTTTGCAAGTTTTCTGGCCCTTCTGGCGGGGCCGCTCCAGGCTGAGGAAATCACCGGCACCGCCAAGGCAATCGACGGCGATACCATGGTTGTCGGGTTGACGACGGTTCGCCTGCTCGGCATCGAAGCCCCGGAACTGTCCCAGACCTGCACCTCGAAAAAGGGCAAACTACAACACTGCGGCGACCTCGCCCGGCAAATGCTCGATACCCTGACCAAGAACGTCAAGGTCAGGTGCAAGACTGATGGTAAAGATGCTGACGGAACACCCCGCGCCGCATGCTTCGCCGGGCCCTTCGACATTAACGAGCAAATGATCGCGGCGGGATGGGCTTTTGCAGTGTTGGGGGAAGTCCTGGCCTACGCACGGGCTGAGAACTTCGCCAAGGCCCGTTCCGAAGGAATCTGGCTCGGAACCTTCGTCAGTCCCGCCCAGTGGCGCAAGGACAACGGGGCGCAGTAGGGGCGCTTTAAAAGACTGCCTCTTAAGGCGCTGTTATCTATCGCCGGGAGAGTATAAAATATGGGTCAGCTTACTTGAATTTGGAAACGACGATGAAATTTGTGCGGTGGATAGTGGGACGCCTGATCCTGACGATTGATTTCCTGACAAGACCAAGGCCGCTCAAACGCCAGCCCCAGGCGCAGGACGTGATCAACGCCCAGACCGCCAACATGGCGCTCTATCAATTCAACGCTTGCCCATTTTGCGTGAAGGTCAGACGCCAACTGCGCAAGCATTCTTTGAATATAGAACTAAGAGATGCCAAAAATAACGCCGCCTTCAAGGATGAGCTGATTACCCAAGGCGGCAAACACAAAGTCCCCTGCCTGCGCATCGTAGATAACGCCAATACTGTAAAATGGCTGTATAACTCCAAGGACATCACCGCCTTTTTAGAGACCGAGTTCGCGCTCTAGATTTTTATCGCTCACGACGGTGACCAAAAGGTCAACGTCTGCGCGATCGCGCCGGACAACCGGCGGGCCGCAGTCGCGGCCTTGAGCGGTTAAGAAAAACTCAAAACCGCTCTAAGCTTTTGCCGCAGCCTTGCGTTCTGCGGCCAGGTTTTCTTTGGTTTTTTGAACCCCGGAGCGCAGCTTTGCCGCTTCCAGGGCCTTCTGGCGGGCCTGAAGGCTGGGGCTGACCCACATTTCCTTTTGTTCGCCTGATCCGTTTTTGGAAATGCGCACCACCTTGACGGCTTCCACATCGGCTTCCTTGTCCAGGTCTTCGGCGCTGATCAGGGCGCTGCCGAAGGCGCCGCCGTCAAATTTGCTGTGCGGCGACCACTTGCCGCCCTTCATGACCATGATGCCTAAGAAATACTTGTCGTTGTCGCTTTGTTGATCGTTCATTTTAACTTCGCTGTTTTAAAATAGTGAGCCCTTGAAAATAATAAATAATCCAGCAAAAAGGGAGTCATACTTTTAACCCACTCTAAAAAAGTGGAGAAATAAGCCTATTCCACTATGCGTGAGGGAATGACCAAAGTCCACCTCGTGGGCATCTGGCACGGAATTTTCATCTCTTTGGCCCAGTTGCGTCGGGAGAGTGGGGCGCAGTAGGAGCGTAGAGGAGTTGGCCATGCCATTGGATGGTCGCGTCTTCTGCGTCCGTGGCCGCCACCGCAGAGACAATGCGCCCGGCCCGCTTGGCTCCCAGCACGGGCTCGGCGAAGCGATGAAATTTTTCGGAAATCTCCGCATCGCTTAGCGGATCGTCAGGGTCGCCCTTGGGTTTGTGCGGCGCTGATTGCAATGCGGTGCCGTCCTTAAGATAGAGCGTCACGTCAGCCCACCGCTCGCGCACCGATATTTTATTATAATGTTCCGTCTCGAGCAGTTGCGTGGCCAGGCTCAAGCGGCGGATTTCCGGATCGGCCAGCACTTCTGGCGACAGCTCGTCAATGCCGATTTTTCCCCGTGCGATCATGATGGCAGTCGGATAAGCAATGCTATAGGACAATTCATCCATGGATTGCGGATCATATCCAGCCAGTCGGATAGCATTATGAAATGTTTGGATTCGCACTTTTTCGATGTCCTGGCTTTTCAGGCCATGCTTGTCCATCAGGGTATGCGCCGCGTCGATGGCCGGATGCGCCCAGCGACAGATGGGGTAGCGTTTGTAATGGGTGTTGAAAATTTCCCAACGAGCGCCAAGATCGCTCCAAAATTCTGCCGCATCTTCTCCTTCAACCGTAACGGCCGGTGCGCCTGTAAAGCCAAGCTCGGCCATATAGACTGCGGTAACACCCGTCATTGTCCCCCAGCCGGCGCCATCCCTGAGCATGGTCGGATGATCGATGCAGCGCATCATCTGGCTGCGCGGCCCGTGATATTCGGCAATGCCAATGGCCTGACGCAGATGCTCTGGGGGGAGTCTCAACAGACGCGCCCCCATGGCGGCAATCCCCACCGCCGTCCAGGCGCCCGAGGTATGGTAGTCCGATGTGGTCGCGTGCAATGCCAGTCCTGATCGGTAGGCAACTTCATAACCAATCGCTATGGCGGTGAGAAATTCACGGCCTGTGACAGGCTTGCCCCCGGCGCGCAAAGCATCGCAAAAAGCTAACAGTGCGGGAAGAATGCTGGAACCGGCATGACCCTTGACCGGAGAATGGCCGTCATGGGCATCGATTGAGTCGATTGCAAAAGCGCCGTAAAAAGCCGCCCCCGCCGGGCTTGCCGCTGTTGCGTCGAACAGCAGACGGGCCTTTGGCCCTTGCGGTCCGGCGCAGCAGTGCTGGCGGGCGTAAGAAGAGGTAATTCGCCCGATTTCGGTGGTCGAACCGACGGCGGCGACACCAATGGTATCGAGCAGTGAACGTTTCATGATGGCCAATACATCGACTGGAATGTCTTCGAATTGGGTATGGTAAACGAAGGTCTGAAATGGAGACATGACAAGCGCCCGATTTTGCTGAACGGAGGACGGGCGCAACTTGAACACATCAACCGCCATTCGCCAATGGCATAATTTACGGGTGTCGTTTAAGTCGGCCACTAACGAATTGAATCACACGAGTGGCGGAGGATTTACTTCCCCTTCGCCACCAACGTATCCGCCTTGATGATATTCTGGATCAGGGCCGCGTCTTCGTTGACGTTCATGCCGAAGGCGAGGGCCATAAGGTATCTCTTGAGTACAGTGATGACGCCGGGCGCATGTCCCAGTGCATTATCTTGCCGCTGGGGCTAACATTCTTCGCACCGGTCTGGTTGCTGGTCGCATGGTGCGAGAAACGGGATGATTTCAGAAATTTCCGCGTCGATCGGATGATCAGTGCGGATCGGCTCAATGATATTTATCCCGAGGCCCAGGTCACCGACTTGTTGATTTCCTGAAGATGGTTAAAATGCGAGACTGAAGGGGATCGCTTCTTGATCGGCGAATCAAAAATACAATAATATTCGTAATATAATTTAAAATAACAAATAAAAATTGGAATATAATTGAATCAATGAAATTTGTATTTTATACAGTGCCCACTCACGGCCCCATGTGAGGGGGGGCAAAGCGCCCCTTCCTTTATGTAAAACGAGCAAAGCTCAAGAGAAACGATGAAATCCAATCATTTGACCCACTTGCGTCAGCTGGAAGCCGAAAGCATCCATGTCATGCGCGAGGTCGCCGCCGAGTTTGAAAAACCGGTGATGCTTTATTCTGTCGGCAAGGATTCTGCGGTGATGCTGCATCTGGCCCGCAAGGCATTCTATCCCTCGCCGCCACCATTCCCCCTGCTGCATGTGGACACGACCTTCAAATTTCGGGAAATGATTGAGTTTCGTGACCGTATCGTAAAGCAATACGGTTTCGAGTTGCTGGTCCATCGCAATGAAGAGGGGGTCAAACAAAATATCAATCCCTTCACGCATGGCTCGGCCCTATATACGGACGTGATGAAGACCGAGGCCCTCAAACAAGCTTTGGACAAGTACGGTTTTGACGCGGCTTTCGGCGGCGCGCGCCGTGACGAGGAAAAATCGCGGGCCAAGGAGCGGATTTTCTCCTTCCGCAGCGAAAATCACCGATGGGATCCCAAGAATCAGCGTCCGGAGTTGTGGAACATCTACAACGCCCGAATCAAGAGGGGGGAGAGCATCCGAGCTTTCCCTATTTCCAACTGGACCGAATTGGATGTCTGGCAATACATCTACCTGGAAGACATTCCCATCGTGCCCTTGTATTTCGCGGCCCCGCGTCCTGTGGTGGAACGCGACGGCATCTTGATCATGGTCGATGACGACCGGATGCCGCTTGGTCCCGACGAGAAACCGGAACTGCGCTCGGTGCGCTTCCGCACGCTCGGCTGCTACCCGTTGACCGGGGCTGTGGAATCCGAAGCTGTAACTCTGCCCGAAATCATCCAGGAAATGTTACTGACCCGCAGCTCCGAACGCCAAGGTCGGGTGATCGACAGCGATCAGTCTGGTTCGATGGAGAAGAAAAAGCAGGAGGGGTATTTCTAATGTCCCATCAATCCGATCTGATCGCCGGGGATATCCTCGGGTATCTTAAGGACCAGGAAGAGAAAGGGTTGCTGAGTTTCATCACCTGCGGTTCGGTTGATGATGGCAAGAGCTCCCTGATCGGGCGACTGCTTTGGGATTCAAAATTGATTTTCGAAGACCAACTGGCGGCTCTGAAAAACGACTCAAAACGGGTCGGCACCCAGGGTGATGACATCGATTTCGCCCTGTTGCTGGATGGGCTTCAGGCAGAACGCGAACAGGGCATTACCATTGATGTCGCCTATCGTTTCTTTTCCACCGACAAACGCAAGTTCATCGTCGCTGACACCCCAGGCCACGAGCAATATACCCGTAACATGGCTACCGGGGCATCCAATGCCGATGTCGCCGTGATTCTGGTCGATGCCCGCAAGGGGGGTCTGACCCAGACCCGGCGTCACAGCTATATCGTCTCGCTGGTTGGTATCAAGAAGGTCGTACTGGCGGTCAACAAGATGGATCTGGTCGGTTTCGATCAGAAGAAATTCGACGAGATCACGCAAGACTATGAAGATTTCGCCGAAAACCTCGGGTTCCAGGACATCACCGCGATTCCAGTGTCCGCCCTCAGGGGCGATAATGTGATCGAGCCGGGGGCGCACAGCCATTGGTATTCAGGACCGACTTTGCTGGGATATCTTGAAACAGTGGAAGTGACCTCCGAGGCGGCGAATAAGCCGTTTCGGATGCCGGTGCAATGGGTCAACCGACCCAATCTTGATTTTCGCGGTTATTCGGGAACCATTGCTTCGGGCACGATCAAGCCTGGAGACGAAATCGTTGTTCCTGCATCGGGGAAGACCACGAAAGTTGCCCGGATCGTCACATTTGACGGCGACCTGGAACGTGCCGGTCCGGCCCAGGCCGTGACACTCACTCTGCAAGACGAAATTGACATCTCTCGTGGCGACGTGCTGGTTGAAGCAAATAATCGCCCGGATTATGCCGACCAGTTTGAGGCCAAGCTGATCTGGATGCATGATGAACCTTTATTGCCGGGTCGCAATTATCTCATCAAGACTGGCACTTCAACAGCCTCGGCACAGGTCACGGACCTGAAATACAAAGTCAACATCAACACCCTTGAGCACGTCGCCGGAAAGACCCTGGAACTCAACGAAGTCGGGATTTGCAATTTTTCCCTGGATCGCTCCCTGCCTTTCGATGCCTATCAGGATAATCCTGGCACTGGTAATTTCATCCTGATTGATCGTTTTACGCATGCCACAGTTGGGGCAGGGATGATCGACTTTGCTTTGCGCCGGGCCACCAATATTCACTGGCAAGCTCTTGATGTGCACAAGGAAGCGCGGGCCGCGCTCAAGGAACAAAAACCCTGTGTGTTGTGGTTTACCGGCCTGCCGGGCTCGGGCAAGTCGACCATTGCCAATTTGGTGGAAAAGAAACTGCACTCCCTGGGCCGCCATACTTACATCCTGGATGGGGATAACGTACGCCACGGGCTCAACCGTGACTTAGGCTTTACTGACGTCGACAGGGTGGAGAACATCCGCCGGGTCGGGGAAGTCGCCAAGCTGCTGGTGGAAACCGGAATAATTACCATGGTCTCGTTTATCTCACCCTTTACTTCCGAACGCCGGATGGCGCGTGAAATGGTGAACGCTGATGAGTTCATTGAAATCTTCGTCGATACTTCGCTTGAAGAATGCGAGCGTCGCGATGTCAAAGGGCTGTACGCCAAGGCGCGGACAGGCGAAATCAAACACTTCACCGGCATCGATTCTGACTATGAAACACCTGTAATTGCGGAAATTCATATAAACGGAGACGAAACCAGTGCCGAGCAGGCGGCCGAACAGATTGTCGCCGTCTTAAAGCAACGGGGTATTCTTCACCTTTAAGTCAGAAGATGTCATTTGCCCCTCTCGCATTCTTGATGGTTTTTTTGTGGCACCTGCCTAAGCCGCAACTGGGATGCAGCGGGCTTGCATGTGTGCGCCCGGTGTTACGCTGAGGCTATCGTAGCGCAGTTCGCCTTCGACGTGGCCTGTCGCCAGCACCTCAATTGTATGAGCCTTGATTGAACCGTTTACGGTGCCGCCGATGACAACGGTATCGGCGCCAACGGTGCCGTGGACGGAGCCGCTTTCAAGCACGGTAATAATGCGTCCGGCGATATCGCCATCGACTGCGCCAGCGATCTCCATGTCTTGAAGCGCTTTCGCGGCGGGGCTTGTTGTAGAGGGTAAACCAGTCGGAAAGCTCGGGATTTCATCTTTGTAGGCGGCTATAGCCATAACTGATTTCCTTATTTCTATATATGGGTGCGAATCGCACCATCAAGATTAGGGATTTTTTGGTAAAGACTTCGTAAACATGGATTCATGCTTTTATGCCGGGGGCTTCTGAAACATTGGAAAACTCTTTATTAGGTTTTTGTAATTTAAAGATGGCGCAAGAGCTTTGACATTTGTTACAAAGTCCCTATTCCATGTCGCCGACAGGGCCATTTGTTATTGAAAGAGGAAAATCCATTATGTCCAAGCTGGTACCGCCACACGGCGGCGGAGAATTGAAATCCCTGTTGGTTGCGGAAGTCGAACGCGCTGCTGAACTTGAACGGGCAAAGGGCCTGAAACAGGTTCCTATGACGTCGAAGGAGACCTCCGACGTGCTGATGTTCGCCATGGCCGCCTACACGCCGTTGGATGGCTTTATGGGGGAAGCCGACTGGAAAGGCGTCTGCGGCAGCATGAAAATGGCAGACGGCCTGTTCTGGCCAATTCCCATTACCCTGTCGGCTGCTCAAGGCTTGGCCGACAGCATCGGGGAGGGTGAAGAAGTGGCCCTGGTCGACGGCGAAAGCGGTGAGATCATGGCTGTCATGCAGGTTTCTGAAAAGTACGCCATCGACAAGGAATACGAATGCCAGCATGTCTACACCACCACGGACACGGCCCATCCGGGCGTGGCCAAGGTAATGGAACAGGAAGCCGTCAATCTGGCCGGTGCGGTACGTGTCCTCAATGAAGGTGAATACAAGGTCAAATATAGTGATCTTTATTATAGTTGCGCCGAATCTCGCGCCTTGTTCACCCAAAAAGGCTGGTCCAGGGTCGCCGCTTTTCAGACCCGTAACCCTATGCACCGCAGCCATGAACATCTGGCCAAAATCGCCGTCGAGGTCACCGACGGTGTCTTCATCCATCAGGTTTTGGGCAAGTTGAAGGCCGGCGACATTCCTGCGGAAACCCGGACCAGGGCCATTCAGGCGATGATCGATAACTACTTCGTCGAGGGCACCGTCATTCAGGGCGGGTATCCTATTGAGATGCGTTACGCCGGTCCGCGTGAAGCCCTGATTCACGCCCTGATCCGTCAGAATTTCGGCTGCTCGCATCTTATTGTTGGCCGCGATCATGCCGGGGTTGGCGATTACTACGGTCCGTTCGACGCCCATCACATTTTCGATAAACTGTGGGACGGGGCACTGGAAACCCGGCCATTGAAGATTGATATCACGTTCTATTGCAACCGCTGCAATGGCATGGCGACGGCCAAGACCTGCCCGCACGATAAATCGGATCAGGTGCACATATCCGGGACCATGCAGCGCGAGATGCTGACCGCCGGGGTCGACATCCCGGCTGAATTCAGCCGCCCTGAAGTGGTTTCTGTGCTAAGGGAATTTTACGCCTCGCAACAATAGAGGCTCTTGCAATCGTCCGTTATCGACGGAATATAATAGGGGAGGGACCGATCGTGGGCCTTCCCCTTTTTTTACAGGAAATGACGTTATGAACCCTGAAACACGTCGCTGTGTGGCTATTTCAGCCGATCGGACAAGTCTTGACGGGTTCGATAATCTTGAACGGGCGGAAGCCACCGCCCTGGCTTTCGGACATGGTTCGTTTGATATGCGCCAGGGGCTGGAGCGAAACCCGATCGAAGCCGTTAAACGCGACGCTGTAGCTGTTGTCGTGCTTTTCTGGTCCGTGGTGCCAACCCGGATGCCAAAGGCGTAACCGCGCTGAAACTGGCTGAAGACAAAGACCGCACGGTAATCGTCGAAATGTTACCCTAATCAGGCGACCCGACGCCAGCTTTCGGCAATCAGGCGTTTGCGCATCTGGCCCAGGAAGTCGGTGAAGGCTTCCATGGCGACGCCGTCGCGTTTCATCAGCAGGTGTGTCATTGGATCGTCAAGCAGGTCTTGGAGTTTCGGCTCACCCATGAGAAGGGGGCGGCGCGGTTGGGCTCGGTTCGTGGTCATGGCTGGTTTCTCCTCGGATATAATCACAGTGGCAGAACAAACCATAGGGTTATGCCATGACAATCCTGTGACGCCTCGATGGTACTTTAGTGACGATTTCATGTCGTCATTAAGGCGCCATTCAAAGCTCGGTATATTTCCGGGCATTGCCGCGGGCTTTCTCGACCGGATATTTTCCGGCGTTGATGTCGATCTTGCGGGCCGCCGCCTGGCCTAGATCGATACCGGCACGCTCGCAGATCATCAGCAGGTAAAGCAGCACGTCGGCGGTTTCCTCCTCCAGTTTTGCTTTGAAGGCGGATTCGCTAAGGGCGTTCTCTATCTCTTCGTCATTCTTCCACTGGGTCAGTTCGAGAAGCTCGCTGGATTCAAGATTCAGCGACACGATGAGGTTTTTCAAACCTTGAAACTGCTGCCAGTCACGGGCATCGCGGAATTCGATCAGGCGTTCGGTCAATTGGCTAAGGGTGTGCGGCATGGTTGTTCCTGAAAATTTACGACCCGATGGCAGAATTTAGCGGTTTTTCCGCCTACTATGGAGACCGAAAGGACTCCGACGGTGCTATTCTTCTTTCTCTTGCGAGGGTGATTTCGATCACAATAACAAGCACTTGTCTGGCGAAACAGTCTTTCTTTCAGTCGCGCCGATTCGACATTTGAGAAGTCATTAATCTGGGTGGTCCAGTTCGGGTCTTCAACGAAGGTGAGTACAAGGAAAAATACAGCGATCTTTATTTCAGTTGACCGGGGCAGTCTCGGCGGGCTGGACATCGGGCGTTGCGACTTTTCCCTTTTGATATTTGCGACTGAACCGTATTGTGCCTCGCGTGTTTAGATTAAGTAGAACGGATTTTCTAAATGGCCAAAATACCAGAAAAAATCGAAAAAAAAGGCGGAACAATCGAATGGCGCCTTAACGGAGACTTGCACCGTGAAGACGGCCCGGCCGTCGAAAAGCCTGATGGAACCCGGGTCTGGTTTCTGCATGGAAAACAGCACCGCGAAGACGGCCCTGCCGTGGAACATATGGATGGCCGCAAAGAGTGGTGGAAAAACGGCAAATTGATGCCCAAGACACCCGAAAAAACTGAAAATGAAGACGGAACGATCGAGTGGAAGATTGATGGAATCTTGCACCGTGAAGACGGTCCCGCCGTTGAAATGTCCGATGGCACCCGGGTCTGGTTTATTCAAGGAAAACGGCACCGCGAAGACGGTCCCGCCGTGGAACATTGGGACGGCACCAAAGAGTGGTGGCGAAATGGCCAACCGCACCGCGAGGATGGGCCCGCCATCATGGAATCGAACGGGACCCAGGAATGGCATCAGAACGGCATCGCCCACCGGGAAGACGGCCCGGCAGTTATTCGCCCCGACGGCATGCAGCAGTGGTGGGTGAACGGCGAGCGCCACCGCGAAGACGGTCCCGCTGTAATCGAAGAGCACGAAATGCAGCAATGGTGGGTGCAAGGACTGCTACACCGGGAAGACGGTCCGGCCATTGAATATGAAGATGGCTCGCGGGAATGGTACCTTGGCGGCAAACCGGCCGAGGAAAGCGTGGTCATGGATTCTGTGAAACGTGCCGAATTCATGAAAAAATTGGCTGGTCCCGCCTAAGCGGCAAAGGATATTGCCGACAGGCAAAAAGAAAGGGAAGCGCTGAGCGCTTCCCTTTCTTTTTGCATTCCTTGACCGGGCTTTGCGCGCCCGTCCGAAAAAGCTAAGGCCTTTTCGGGGTCTCGTAGGGTATCTCTTTGTGCCACTCGACCCACTCAGTTTTGTAACCGACGTAACCTTTCTCGTTCGCCGGTTGTTGCTTCGTGGTGTAGTACTTGGTCTTCCCATCGGGAACCGGATCTTTAGCGTTAACGTTAGCCATAACTTAAACCCACCCTGTTGCCTAGTTTCAAACCGAGATTAGGTCCTTGCAAAACTGCAAAAATACCCTCTCCCGAGCGTAAGGTTTCTCATATTTCAAAAACGGAATATAAACGATGGTGCTGCCAGAGGGAAGCAACTTTTTACACACCATATCAACAGAGCCGGACAAACAAAAACATGATCCCTGGAAATTCAACCGCGCGGCTGCGGAATGCATTGGGTGAATTAAGTTATGGAGAGGGGGATGCCTGTCAGTGCGCGACCGGGAGCGGAAATAGCAGGGAAAGGCGATTAAAATCGAATAATGTATTGTGCGCTGCAGCATTCGAAATTCGAAGGTCGGCAACGTTCCAAGGTGAGTTCGTACACGTAGTTTGATGGGTTGTAAGCCAATAATCTGCTTATTGTAATTATTACATATAATCTTCTATCTAGTTGAAAATGAAGAAGTAATTTAAATGTAATGTTATTTCCGTGCGTTTGGTAATTCTATTTTTCAAAAAAGGGTCATTCTGATTGTCAAATCAACTTTCCCTTATATAATGCACTTCTAATAGAAATGATTTGACAGCAAAAGTTTCAATAATTCGAAGACTGCGACACGGGAGGAATTGATGTTCGCTAGTAATCCAATCGCTGATCTTGCGACGATTATCTCGCTCGACGTTATCCAGGGTTATGTCATCTTGATGTTTATTCTGGTCGTCGGCGGCACTATTTTCGACATGATCCACAAGAAAAGCGCCCAGTACTTTTTCGCCAAAGCCAAAACAGCCGAAGCCTCGCGTACACGGGAGCTGGGTGCTGGTGACAAAATCGGCATCGCCGTCAACACGGTAGCTGTCGATGTCATGACCTCTGGCGAATTCTGCAATCCGAAGCGCCGGATTTCGCACCTGTTCACCATGTACGGCTTTATCTTGTTCCTCTTGACGACTATCGCTTTGGTGTTCGCGTATCCGACCAAAGAAGCCCCGGCTATCGTCTCTCAGTTGTGGCACTTGGGTGCCGCCATGGTGATGTTTGGTGGTTACTGGTTCTGGTTCTTCATCCGCGTTGATATTTCGGCCGAAGGCGTTCCCTGGAATCGCATCGTTAAGGCTGACCTGTTCATTCTGTCGCTGCTGGGCACCACGACCTTCGGTCTGCTCTGGTCTATATTGTTTTCCATGGGCGTCACGCCCTGGGACACGTTGTCCCTGGCTTTGTTCATTATCTCCGCCACTGTTCTGTTCGGCGGTGTGTATTGGTCTAAGTTCGCACACATGTTCTTCAAGCCGGCTGCTGCATTCAACAAGCGGGTCATCAAGGCCGACGGTTCTCGTGAGAACATGCCAGAAATTGGCGATCTGACGGATCCCGAGTTGCAGAAAAAGTTCCCCGATATTCCGGAATACATGGGCAGCAATCCGCCCAATATGGGGCCCGGCATCAAGCGTGAAGCGCCGAACCACTACTAATCAAAGATACTGCAAGATTCTCTCGAACAGAGAAGGAAACGAATAATGCCTACTTTTGTATATATGACACGATGTGACGGCTGCGGACACTGCGTTGATATCTGCCCGTCCGACATCATGCACATCGATACGACTTACCGTCGTGCCTACAATATAGAACCAAGCATGTGTTGGGAGTGTTATTCCTGCGTGAAGGCGTGCCCGCAGCACGCGATTGATGTACGCGGCTACGCGGACTTTGCACCGCTCGGCCACAGCGTTCGCGTCGACCGCGATGAGGAAAAGGGGGTCATTGCCTGGCGTGTTAAGTCTCGCAACGGCGAAATGGACCTAAACCTGCTGGCTCCGATCACAACGAAGCCCTGGGGTACAGCCATCCCGCAATTGAAAGATGTTCCGGCACCAACGCAAGAGCAGCGCGACAGTCAGAACCTGTATAACGAGCCGAAGTACATCCGCATGGATGATGGCGAAATCCATACCTTGGAGTCTAACAAACTTAAGATGAAACAGGGGGTGTACTACTAATGGCTATCCAAACTATCGTCGAAGACAACATCGATATTCTTGTGGCTGGTGCAGGCCTTGGCGGTACCGGTGCGGCTTTTGAAGCCCGCTACTGGGGCCAGGACAAGAAGATTGTGATTGCCGAAAAGGCCAACATCGACCGTTCCGGTGCTGTGGCTCAAGGCCTGTACGCGATTAACTGTTATATGGGCACCCGCTTTGGTGAGAACAACCCGGAAGACCATGTGCATTATGCGCGCATCGACTTGATGGGCATGGTGCGTGAAGATCTGTTGTTCGACATGGCCCGCCACGTCGACTCCGCGGTTCACCAGTTCGAAGAGTGGGGCATGCCGATTATGCGCGACTCCGAAAAAGGCACCTACCTGCGTGAAGGCCGCTGGCAGATCATGATCCACGGCGAATCCTACAAGCCGCTTGTGGCTGAAGCCGCGAAAAAGTCGGCCGACAAGGTTTATAACCGCGTCTGTATCACCCACCTGCTGATGGACGAAGCCAAGGAAAACCGCGTCGCGGGTGCTGTCGGCTTCAATGTTCGCACCGGCAACTTCCACGTCTTTAAATCCAAAGCCGTGGTTTGTGGTGCAGGTGGTGCATCCAACATCTTCAAGCCGCGTTCCGTCGGCGAAGGCGCCGGTCGTGTTTGGTACGCACCGTGGTCCTCTGGTTCCGCTTACGCGTTGATGATCAACGCTGGTGCGAAGATGACCCAGATGGAAAACCGTATCGTTCTGGCGCGCTTTAAAGACGGCTACGGCCCGGTTGGCGCGTACTTCCTGCACTTGAAGACCTACACGCAGAACGCCTATGGCGAGGAATATGAATCCAAGTGGTTCCCTGAACTGCAGAAGATGGTCGGTAAAGAATACCTGGATCCTGAGCTTTCTCACGCCACCCATCGCCCGATCCCGACTTGCCTGCGTAACCACGCTATCATTAACGAAGTGAACGCCGGGCGCGGTCCGATCCACATGGTCACCATGCACTCCTTCCAGGACCCGCATCTGGAAGAAATTGGTTGGCACAACTTCCTCGGTATGACCGTTGGTCAGGCTGTTCTGTGGGCTGCTACGGATGTTAATCCGAAGAACGAAAACCCGGAACTGACCACCTCCGAACCGTACGTTATGGGTTCCCACGCCACCGGTTGTGGTGCCTGGTGCTCCGGTCCGGAAGACGTGTCCCCGCCTGAATATCAATGGGGCTATAACCGCATGATGACCATCGAAGGTTTGTTCGGTGCCGGTGACGCGGTCGGCGGCACGCCGCACGCGTTCTCTTCGGGTTCGTTTACCGAAGGCCGCATTGCAGCGAAATCCGCTTGTAAGTACATCGACGACGGCAAGGGTGAAGGTATCAGCGTTTCCGACGCGACCATCGCCAAGCTGAAAGAAGAAGTCTTCAGGCCGATGGAACACTACAAGGTCCACCGCAACGAAATCGTTGCCGGTACGGTCAACCCGAACTACCACAACCCACGTCAGGAACTCGACCGTCTGCAAAAACTGATGGACGAGTACGGGGGCGGCGTGACGGTCAACTACATGACCAACGACAAGTTGCTGAGCATCGGTCTCAAGAAGCTCAAGATCATGGAAGAAGATCTTGAAAAGATTGCGGCCAAGGACCTTCACGAATTGCTGCGTGCCTGGGAAGTCAAGCACCGCCATCGTACGTCCGAGTGTGTCTTGCAGCACACTCTGTTCCGCAAGGAAACCCGTTGGCCGGGTTACTACTATCGTGGTGACGCCATGAAGCTGGATGACGAAAACTGGCACGTTCTGACCGTGTCCCGTCGTGATCCGCAGACTGGTGAGTACACCATGGAGAAGGCGCCCTTGTATCACTTGCTCGACGAAAGCGAAATGGCTGCAGCCGAGTAATATTTAAGACACCGGCAGGAGTTCACGTAGAGCTTCTGCCGGGTGCTTAAAAAAAGATCAGCATGTAGGTGTTGATCTTTTTTTTGCTTTTGCGAAATTATCTTTCTAGATCAAACTGCATAAAATGGAGTTGCTCTAGTGTGATTAGGACACTTATGAATATTATCGAACTCACAGATGATGAAATTCTGACCGTTGCCGAACCAATGTGGATAGAGCTCGTCAGGGCTTCCAACGATGGTAAATACGGTAAATTCATTCGCAATTTCCACCCCAGTCTGATCCAAGGCTTGAACGAAGTCGAAGTGGGCAAGCAATTCGCGAAGAGCGAGCTGACCCGGAGTCTTTCAGAAGTCTACGATTATCTCGGCATCATTCGCCGTGGCGAGCATGTGACGGTTCTTTACCGTGTTCGCAGCACGAAAAAAGAGGGTGAATGGCTCGGCCGTTTGGTCCTCGGTTGCGATGAGCAAGATGAGATCAAGGTTTTTGGCGCCTCCGTTTTCTAATATCTAGAGTGTAATGTGATATGAGCGAAACCATCCAAGACAGCAAATTCGTCGAGCTCAGCTACAAGGTTATCGACCAGAAGTCCGGCGAGCCCCTCGTTGCGGTCGAGTTTCCCATCGGCTATGTACACGGCACGGATTGTGCCCTGGACCAAAGCGTGACGACGGAATTGGAAGGTAAGAAAGCGGGCGATATCGTCGAGGTGCCCATTGATTGCAATACTCTATACGGTCCGCGGGATGAGGCCTTAGTCTTTACCGATAACATCGAAAACGTTCCCGAAGAGTACCGGGAAATCGGCACCACTATCACCATGGAGAGTGAAAAGGGCGTGCCCCGCAATTTCATCGTGACTCGTATGGACGACAAGACCCTCACGGTCGATGGTAACAATCCACTTTGCGGTCGTCTTGCGGTTTTCAAACTAGAAGTTCTGAACGTCCGCGACGCCACCGAAGAAGAAATCGAAGTCGGCGGCGCGATCATCGCTGAACCGGATGTTGACGGGGCGACCAAGGTGCCAATCTGAAGATGACACATAAATATAAGGCCGGATCAGACCCGCTATGGCCTTCATGTAACAGGCCACATAAGAAAATGTTGTTCCAAATCCGATGCTGATAGCACAAATCTCCGATTCCCATATTTCCTTACCCGATCCAAACAAGCCTCATACTCTTGAGCGCATAGCCACGCTGAAGTCTTTTGTCGCGCATATTGGCGGGTTGGACGAAAAGCCCGATTTGATTCTACACAGCGGTGACGTTTCTCAAGCTGGCAGGCCGGAGGAATACGAAACCGTTAAGTCCATGATGGACACTCTCGGCATCCCGGTGTTTTTCGCCCTGGGTAACCGTGATCTATGTACAAATTTGGTGGAAGGCCTCCGGGGGCTAGGGGGCGCGAAACTGGTCGGTGACTTTCTTATCTACAGCATCGATAGGTTCCCCGTGCGACTCATTGCCATGGATACCCAGAAAAGAAAAAGCAGGATCGGCACGACTTGCTCGGTCAGGCTCAGTATTTTGGAGGAACTGCTTGAGGAACAGCAGGATACTCCCACCGCGCTCTTCATGCACCACCCTCCGTTCGAGGTTCCGACCTCAGATTATCCTTTTCAGTTCGACGATCCTGCGTTGGCCGATGCATTCCTGCGGTTGATTGCGCGGCACAGGCAGGTCGTGCATCTGTTTTGCGGTCATATGCACCGTCAGTTCAGCGTGGAGTTGGAAACCTGTAACGCATCGGTCACTCCCTCATTGTCACCCGACAACCGCCTTGGTGAATATGAAGCAGATTGGAATGAACGGCCCCTGTTCCAATTGCACCGTTGGATTCCAGATACGCTGCGGTTTGAAACGCGCCTGACTCCTGTAGAAGGCACATGCGAAACCTAGGACAGGACGGCAGGACAGGGCAATTTCACCGCGAAGCCGGTTTAAGACGAGGGTCGTTTCGATCTACCGTAGAAGGTGAGTGGCGGCTTCAGGCAACTCTTCAACAGCCTTGGCCATTATTCGAATTTCAAAGCAATTTCATTCGATAAGATCATGAATATACTTAACAAACAGATGATGGGAGGAAAAATATGCCAAATATTGAAGTTAAAGATTCCAATGGAAAGCTAATCCATACCTATCAGATTCTCGCAGATGGATACGGCACTCTAATCACAAACGAGCACCTGTTCGAAATGGCAAAAAACAATGCCATTGAGGATGAACTTGTGAGTAAGGACCAAGCTGATGAACTGACCTTTGCCGTGGCTGGACCGATATCCTGATGAAGATGGCCTCGTGGCAAAGCATCGGCGGCCCCGGCGGCAAGGAAATTCCGGCCCAGACCAAGCAGATGTTCTTCGCGATCTCAACCGATGTCGCCTTGCTGCAATTGGGCTTCGACTGGAAGCAAATATCCTGTTTAACGATGCGACCATTTCCATGAAACAAGAAGTCATGCAACGCACCACCACCAAAGCGCGTGAAGACATGGAGGCAGTCTGATTTATATGCGCTGATAATGTGGGGAAAGAACTTGTTTGATGTTGTTTAAAACACCAGATAAGAATTATATGATCGTTATTTAAAACCTACAAATCGGACAATTGGCGAAAAACACGTGTATGCAGAATAACTCTCCGGCAGTGCGTCTCCTTTATATCGAGGATGACCCCTTACTTTGTGAACTTTTCACAATGGTTATGGAGGGGGAGGGCTATTGTGTTGAAACCGCCTCGACGGGTCGTGATGGTCTGGACCGTCACAAGGCCATTCCGTTTGACATCGTGGCGGTCGATTACTCACTTCCCGATATGGTCGGCCTGGACATTGCCCGGGAAATGCTTACCGAAAATCCCGATCTTCCGATCACCTTTTTGACCGGTAGCGGCAATGAGGAAGTCGCCGCCAAGGCGGTCGAACTTGGCGTCCTGAATTACATCATCAAAGGCGATGAATCAGTATATTTGAACTTACTTCCGCCCGTTATCAAGAACCTCAATAATAAAAGGCTTGAACGCATAAACAAGCGCGAAGCGGAAGTTGAAATCAGGAAAACAGCGGAGTACCTGAAGGCTATTATCACCAATACCGCCGAGGGCATGATCAGCATTAATGATCATGGAATCGTGGAGACCTTTAATCCGGCTGCGGAAAAAATGTTTGACTATAACGCTGCGGAGGTTATTGGCAACAATGTGTCGATGCTGATGCCTAAAGATGAGCGCTCGGTCCATGATGGTTATGTCCAGCGCTCCGCCATATATGCGCCGCGCATTCTCAACAAAGCTCGAGAATTGCACGGTCTTAGAAAGGATGGCTCGCAGTTTCCCATGGAACTGAATGTTTCGATGATGGATATCAAAGGTCGGGGCATGTTCGTTGGAATTTTGCGAGACATAACCGAGCGCAAGCAAACCGAATCTGAACTGAGTGAACGTGAACGACAACTCTACGAAGCGCAGGCGCTTGCCCAAATGGGTGGTTGGCACGCTGACCTTGTCAGTGGTGAACTGACATGGTCGGACGAAATTTACCGTATCTTTGGCCATGACCCGGATAGCTTCAAGCCCAGTGTTGAGGCCTTCCGCGCCGCGATTCATCCTGATGATGTAGAAAAAGTTCTTGAAAGCGAAAAGCGAGCCGAAAAAACCAGTATCCACGATGTGATATATCGCATTGTCAGACCCGATGGAACAGTTCGCCATGTCCATGAATTGGCGCGTTCCGAAGTTGATGATACGGGGAAACTGGTGCTAATGAATGGTACCGTTCAGGACATAACCGAACTCAAGAAAGCGCAAGATGCGGCCGAACTGGCCAGCATGGCAAAATCCGAATTTCTGTCATCCATGAGTCACGAACTGCGCACGCCCATGAATGCCATTCTCGGTTTTGGGCAGATGCTCGAATATAATCCCAAGGAGCCGCTGACGGTGGCCCAGAAAGATTGCGTCAAGCAGATTTTAAAGGGTGGGGAGCACCTGCTGGAGCTGATTAACGAAATCCTGGATTTGGCAAAAATTGAGTCCGGCAAGGTTGAATTGTCGCTTGAGAATATTTCACCGATGGCCGTGTGCGACGAATGTTTGGCACTTGTCAAAACCCTGGCTGATGAGCGTGGCATCTATATCAGCGTTCCTAACCGGGATAAGGTACTTCCATTTGTCGTGGCAGATTTTACCCGCCTGCGTCAAATTTTGCTCAATTTTATTTCAAACGCCATCAAATATAATCGTGACGATGGCACCATCACTATTGAATTTATGGAAACCGATGCCGGTTTTTTACGCACCAATGTTAGTGATACTGGTAACGGTATTCCCAGGGATAAGCTTGCGGAACTATTCCAGCCATTCAGCAGGCTGGGTGCGGAAATTACAGACATTGAAGGAACCGGAATCGGATTGACCGTCTGCAAGCAATTGGTCGAATTAATGGGTGGTGAAATCGGCTTGCAAAGCGTCGTGGGCGAAGGCACGACATTTTGGTTCGAATTACCTGTTTCCGCCGATACGACCGACGACACCAGTGCCAATTTAGGATCCCATGCCGATTCCGAAAAGGACTTGCCGGTTGCCAGGGGAACGATGCTTTATGTAGAAGACAACCCGGCAAATCTCAGATTAATGGAACTGATCGTCGAACGGGTTGAGGGCCTGTCGATGATATCGGCTCATAATGGCGAACTGGGAATGGAATTGGCCCGAACTCACAAGCCAGATATAATTATACTGGACATTAATTTACCTGGAATGGATGGCTTCGAGGCCCTGCAACATCTTCGCACATTGCCCGAAACCAGGAATACGCCAGTATTGGCGTTAAGTGCAGCAGCAACCAAAAGGGATGTGAAAAAAGGTATGGATGCGGGTTTTCTGCATTATCTGTCCAAGCCCATGAAAATTGATGAAATCGTCGAGGCTATCAGTGCCGTGATCGACGATTCCAAACGGTAAAAATTTATTTTACCCGGTGTGATAGCGATCACAGCGCATTGCACGCAAATTAGATAAAATTTTATTGAAATTTGCGGACTCTCCAGATTCTCCCGTTGCCCGTCGTTCTTTTCAGATGCATGAAAAACGACCCCAGGCGCATAACAACGGGTAGGGTTTTATGGGTCCACCTTTAGGAGCATGACCATGGCTGACACGACCGGAACAAACGACACCAACCAGACTGAAGTAGCACAGGCCGTCTCGGGGGCCGAAGGGCAGCCGATCGGTACCGTCGATACCACCAACGGCTCTGTCGTTGCAACCAGGATTGATGGTACCAAGGTCGAACTGGAACCAGGGTCTGCGGTTTATCAAGGCGACGTTATCGAAACTGCGGGTGGTGGCTCCATTGGCGTCACACTGGCCGATCAAACGACCTTCTCCATGGCCGAAAACGGCGAGATGGTCCTTGATGAGATGGTCTACGATCCGGCGACCCAGGAAGGAGCTATTTCCATTTCCGCCGTTGAGGGTGTCTTTACCTTTGTCAGTGGCCAGATCGCCAAGACAGACCCCGATGCCATGACCCTGGATACGCCGGTCGCAACGATCGGTATTCGCGGCACCCAGGTCGGCCTGGATGTGGGCGAGGGTCAGGACACGAGCGTTCTGTTGATGGAAGAAGCCGATGGCTTCGTCGGTGAAGTGGTTGTTTCTAACGCAGCCGGCGTACAAATCTTGAATACCGCCTTCCAGGGCACTCAAATTTCCTCCGCGACAACGGCCCCGGTCGAATCCTTCACCGTTGATAAATCTCAGATGTTGCAACAGTTCGGTGGAGCCCTACAACATTTGCCACAAGGCCACAATGCTAACACCTACGGCGCCGAAAGCGCTGATATTGGTCAGTTGGTCGAACAAGCCCAGGCCGAGGAAGGTGCTGCGGCCTCAGAAGAAGAACTGGCGGCTGAAGCTGACCCTAAAACCGAGGAAGAGCTGGCGGCTGAAGCTGACGCCAAAACCGAGGAAGAACTGGCGGCCGAAGCTGATGCCAAAACCGAAGAAGAGCTGGCGGCCGAAGCCGGCGACGGAGAAGAAGATCTGGCTGTTGAAGATCTGGCCGTTGCCCAACTCAGTGACGAGGAACTGGCCGCTTTTGATACGGCGGCTGGTGCCGAAGAAGAGCTGGCCCAGGCTGAGGCCGATATCTCGACCACTGAAGAAGATTTAGCGACGGAACAACTGGGTACGGAAGAGCTTGCCAGCGAAGGCGTTTTCGAGGAAGAACTCGCCGCAGCTAATGATCAGGTGGATATTCAGGATATGGGCGATGTTGCGTCCCTGGAGTCAGTTGACGGTATCGCTAATTTTGAAACCGCCGCCGGTGGGATTCAAGAAGAAGAACTCTCCGTCGCCGTCGCCAGTTCCGATGAAGCTTTGTCGGCTGCAGATCAGGCGGCCCTTGACGGTACCGACCTGGCCAACTTTGAAACCGCCGCTGGCGGGGAAGATACAACTGGTCAGACAGGATTTATTGCGTCAACGGGAACAACATATACGGGAACCGAAGCCGTCCAATCTGAAGAAATTAAGGATAACCTTGGAACCGGCGGAACCGGCGGCGGTGGCAATAGTGGGAGTAGCGGGAGTAGCGGCCGTGAAGATGGTATAGTCACGGCAACGAACACCGCTCCGACAGCATCAACAGTAACGGGTGGCGCAGCCGAAGACGGCCTTGCGCAAACGTTCTCGTTCGGTGGTGCTGATGTCGATGGTGATGCCCTGACGTATACAGTCGATCAGCCAACCGAAGGCGCGGTGACAAACAATGCCGATGGTACGTTCAGTTTCGATCCGGGTTCCGACTTCCAGGATTTAGGTGTCGGCCAAACCCGCGATGTAACATTCAATTATACGGTTTCCGACGGTGCCGGTGGCACGGCAACCAATACGGCAACGGTAACCATCACCGGCACCAATGATACGCCGACGATCACCGGCGGCACGGCTGGCGATGTGGTTGAAGACGGTACGCTGACCACGGGTGGTCAACTCAACATCGTCGACGCCGATGCTGGCGAGAGCGTGTTCACGGCGCAGACCGGCACGGC